>Ga0315284_10005296_pt1 | contig 18312 bp, 16 predicted proteins | sample YL17G09_16_MG_FD_203696 | JGI IMG/M metagenome (GOLD analysis project Ga0315284, IMG submission 203696) | Sediment microbial communities from Yellowstone Lake, YNP, Wyoming, USA - YL17G09_16 | ecosystem: Environmental > Aquatic > Freshwater > Lake > Sediment | place: USA: Wyoming | collected...
TGTAAATAGTGTCGGTTTCACCCCTACTTGTTACCGGGATTTCAGGGCGGCGGCGAACAACGGGATCATGATCTCGTGATGGCCTATGAAATAGAAGCCCTTCCCCTTTTTGCCCATGGGTCTTTGGACGACATTCCGGTCGGGCCTGTAGTGGTGATGGAAGTCGAAGACCGCCGTGGAGAAGTCATCGAGCCTTGCGCCCTTGTTCCGGGCGATGGACACCGCCTTGAGGAAGACCTCGGGGAGGATGACGGCGGAACCGACGTTGATGAAAACCCCTCCCCCATCCAGTCTCTCAACAAGGGAGCAGAAGCGGCCGAAATCCCGGAACGCGGTCGCTCCCAAGGCCTCGCCATCGGCATCGGGGTGGAAATGGATCGTGTCCGTGCCGATGGCGACATGGACGGTCACGGGAATGCCCAGCCTTTGGGCGTTGGCCAGCAGACTGTATCGGCGATAAAGGAACTTTGATCCGGCCATCATCCTTCCCACCGCTTCTCCGAGTCCCAAACCGTCGCGTGCGCCCTCCCGGATGGCGGCGTTAAGGAACTCGCCCGTCTCCCGGGCCATGCCGAAACGCCCGTTTCGGATCCGCGCGCCGACCTCTTCGGATGTCGCGCCGCAGAAGGCGATCTCGAAATCATGGATGATGCCGGCCCCATTGAGCGAGAGGGCGGTCAGCCACCCTTCTTCCATCAGGTCGATGAGGATGGGCGTAAGCCCCACCTTGATGACGTGCGCGCCGCAGGCGTAGTGGATGGCCTTTCCCTTCGACCTTGCCTTTCTCACGAGACCCAGGAACTCGCGGAAATCGCCGGCCGCAAGGAATTCGGGAAACGAATCGACAAGGTTTCGGACCGATGCCGACGGTCCGAGGGGCCGGGCGAACTTTCGGATGGAGACAAGGCTCGGCCTTGAGCGCAGGGAATACAGCTTGAGCTGAGGGGGGACTGGATGCGGGTTCCTGCCGGATAGGACTCGGCTCTTCGTCATCCGGAGATCTTGGCTTTTGAGAGAAGGTTCTTCAATTCCTGGCCGGGGCGGAACTTGATCCGCTTGCCCTTCACGATCTTGATCTGTTTCTGCCGGCGGATGTCCCTTCCAAAGCCGGTCTTCTTGGCGACAACGCGAAAGCTTCCGAATCCGCGGATCTCCACTTTTTCGTTCCCGGCAAGCGCCGTTTTCAGGGAATCCAGGATGGACTCGACGATCAATAATGATTTGGCCCTGTTAAATTCGGACTTCCTCTCGATCGCGAGGGCGATATCATTCTTGATCATCGATGTCTCCTTGACGCCGCAAGAATAGATAATAATTAGATGATTGATGCTCAAATGTCAAGAGAATTATAACTTATTGACTTGACTGTGCTTACTTCCTATAATGAAGTCGCGGTGCGTAAAATAATCCGGACCCTTTCCCTCCTCGTCCTCGTCCCCTCTTTTTGCGGCGCCTCCATCCTCCGGATCACGGTCAACGCGCCCATCCACCCCATCTCGTCCGAATACATCGTCCGGGCCATCCGGAGCGCGGAGGCGACGAACGCGCGCCTGATCATTATGGCCATCAACACGCCGGGAGGGCTGGATACATCCATGCGGGAGATCATCGAAGCGATCGTCAACTCCAAGGTCCCGGTGGCGGCCTACGTCAGTCCCGGCGGCGCCCGGTCGGCCTCGGCCGGCTTCTTCATCGGCATCGCTTGCGACATCTTCGCCATGGCTCCGGGGACCAACACGGGAGCGGCCCACCCGGTCGGTATTTCCATCACCGGGCAGTCCATGGACAAGACCATGGAAGAGAAGATCACAAACGACGCCGCTTCCTACATCAAGACCCTGGCCGAGAAAAGAGGCCGGAACGTTCAGATGGCCGAGGACGCCGTCCGCAAGAGCCTGTCCTACACCGAGCAGGAGGCCTTGAAAGGCGGATTGATCGACCTCGTCGCGAAAAGCGACCGGGACATCATCGATTTCCTCGACGGCCGGAGCCTCAAGCGCTTCGGCGGGGACATGATGACCCTCTCCCTCAAAGGCGAGGAGGTGGTCGACCGGCCGATGACCTTCCGGCAAAACTTCCTCCTGACCATCTCCAACCCCAACCTCGCATACATCCTGCTCATGATCGGCCTTCTCGGCCTCTACTTTGAGTTCGCCCACCCGGGCGCCATCCTGCCGGGCGTCGTGGGGGGGATCTCTCTGCTCCTGGCCGTCTTCGCGTTCCAGATCCTGCCCATCAACTACGTGGGCCTCCTCCTCATCGTCCTGGCCATCGCCCTCTTCATCCTCGAGGTCAAGGTCCATAGCTATGGCATGCTTTCCGTGGGAGGTATCGTTTCCATGGTCATAGGTTCCATGATGCTCATCGATTCTCCGATTCCCGAGCTGAGGCCGAGCTTGAGGATCATCATCCCCGTGGCCGTCGGGATCTCGCTCGTCTGCATCTTCCTGGTGACCCTGGTCGTCAGGGCCCATGCCCGCCGGGCCGTGACGGGCCGGGAGGGCATGATCGGGGAGGTCGGATCGGCGCGGACCGATCTCTCGCCTTCGGGCAAGGTCTTCGTTCACGGCGAGCTCTGGGAAGCCGAATCCGACCAACCCGTCCGCATGGGTGAACGGGTGAGGGTCGTCGAAGTCGAAAAGAATCTTAAAATCAAGGTGAAAAAGGAGGGAACATGACAAACCCATCTATGCCGCTCTTCATCATCATCGGGATCATCGTCATTTACATCCTGAACTCCATCAAGATCCTGAGAGAGTACGAACGCGGAGTCATTTTCCGGCTGGGCCGCGTCCTGCCCCAGCCCAAGGGGCCCGGCATCATCCTGGTCTTCTCCCCGATCGACCGCATCGTGAAAATCAGCCTGCGGCTCATCACGATGGACGTCCCACCCCAGGACGTCATCACCAAGGACAACGTCACGGTGAAGGTCAACGCCGTCCTATACTTCAGGGTCATAGATCCGCTCAAGTGCGTGATTGATGTCCAGGATTACCTCTACGCCACCTCCCAGCTGGCCCAGACGACTCTGCGGAGCGTCCTCGGCCAGGTCCCGCTCGACGACCTCCTTTCGGAGCGTGATAAGCTGAACGCGCGCCTCCAGGAGATCATCGAACAGCATACCGACCCCTGGGGCATCAAGGTCCAGCTCGTGGAGATGAAACAGGTCGACCTGCCCGAGAATATGATCCGGGCCATCGCCAAGCAGGCCGAGGCCGAGCGGGAACGCCGGGCCAAGGTCATCCACGCCGATGGCGAATTCCAGGCTGCCGGCAAGCTCCTTGAGGCCGCCGACATCATTTCCCAGAATCCCCAGGCCCTCCAGCTCAGGTTCCTGGGGACGCTGACGGAGATCTCAGCCGAGAAGAACTCCACGATCATTTTCCCGCTGCCGCTGGAGCTCCTCAAGGCCTTCTCGTACAGCAAGTCCCAGGAGAACAAATAGCCCATGAAGAACAAGGAATTCAGGGAGATCCAGGTCTCGAGCTCGGCGCTCGTCTTCATCTTTCTCGCCATCCTCGTCCTCGGGGTGTTCATCTTCCTACTCGGCGTTTCGGTCGGGAAGAAACAGGCCCAGATGACCGGCCCGACGACGCTTCTCGCCCAAAGGACGACCGAGACCGTGACCCAGCAACCGCCCGTGGTCCGGACGGAAGCCGAATCCGAGAAGGCCACGTCCCAACCGGAGGCCACAGCGCCGCCCGCGTCCAACCCCCAGGTCCAAGAAGAGAAAAAAAAGGCCGTCCCTCCGATCGAGACGAAGGCGGCGGCGAAAACGGGCCTTTTTTACATCCAGATCGCAGCCTTCTTCGAAAAATCCCAGGCGTCGACGATGGCCGCGAAATTCAAGAAGCAGGGATATTCCGTCTTCGTCCTCGATCCTCTGCCGACGGACAAGAAAGCGGTCTACCGGGTGAGGCTGGGAGGCTATTCCACCAGGGAGAAGGCCTCGCAGGACCTGGCCAAGCTGAATTCCGCGTCCAAGAAAAAAACGGGATATTACGTCACAAAAGACTAGGCCCGCTCCCGGGAACCTGCCGTCTTTCAGCGGCTATCGTTAAGCTTTCCTCCCGGGACGGAGCCGAGCCTTCGTCGTGAGGAGAAGAACATGTCAAGAAAATCACCATGGCTTCTCCTCGCCCTGCTGAGCGGGGCCCTTACAGCCCTGGCCTTCCCCAGGTTCAACCTCTCCATTCTGGCCTGGATCTCGCTCGTCCCCCTGTTCTTCGTCCTCTCCCGGTGCCGGCCGAAGCAAGCATTCTGGAACGGACTGGCCGCGGGAGCGGCTTTCTATGGAGCCCTTCTCTATTGGATCCCCGACGTTCCCGCCCATTACGGGGACCTGCCGATGTGGTTGAGCGTCATCATCTATCTCATCCTTATTCTCCTCCTGGCCGGGTATTGGGCGCTCTTCGGCCTTTCGTTCGCAGCAATCCGGCAGGCTTTTCCGGCGGCTGTCTACATCCTCGCTCCGTTCCTTTGGGTCTCTTTTGAATATGCGATGACTTACGTCCTGACCGGCTTCCCTTGGGGGATCCTTGGATACAGCCAGTCCGAAAACATCCCTTTCCTCCAGCTCGCTTCCCTGACGGGCGTCTACGGCCTTTCCTTCGTCCTCATCTTCGTCCAGAGCACGTTCGTGCTGGCCATGAAGCTCCGGAAGAGGGCCCCGTTCGTCGCGGCCGTGGCCTTGCTCGTGATCATCCACGCGGCCGGCTTGATGAGCCTGGAAAAGATCGTCCCATCGAAAAACTCTTTCACGGCCTCCGTCATCCAGGGCAACGTTTCCTCCGACATCACCTGGGACACGATCTCCGGCGAAGAGACCACGAAGATCTTCAAGGACCATTTGGACCTCACCCGGCAGGCTTATGACAACGGGGCGCGTCTGATCATCTGGCCGGAGTTCACGGTACCCTTATGCTTCAGCTGCCCCGAAGGGATCTACCAGCTCTACAAAGGCGAGCTCTCCAGGTTCGTCCGGGAAAACCCGTGCACCCTCCTCCTCGGGACCAACGAGATGTCCGGCTCCCCGGGAAGCCAAGTCTATTACAATACGGCCCTGTGTCTCCACCCGGACCTCTCCATGACCCAATACGCCAAGATGCACCTCGTCCCCTTCGGCGAATACACCCCCTACAAAAAGATCTTCTTCTTCATCGAGAAAGTGACCCGCGCCATCGGAGACATCGAGCCGGGAAGAAAATACGTCCTCCACGAACATGCCGGCCTCAAGTTCGGCTCTCCCATCTGCTACGAGATCATCTTCCCCGATCTCGTCCGGCGGTTCGCGAAAAAAGGGGCTGATTTCCTCGTGACCATCACCAACGACGGCTGGTATGGAAGGACGTCTGCGCCCCGCCAGCACTTCGCCATGGCGATCTTCCGGGCCGTCGAGAACAGGCGGTTCCTGCTTCGCGCCGCAACCACCGGCGTCAGCGGTATCATCGACCCTTACGGCCGGATACTGGCCGAGTCCAGGCTTATGACCCGGACATACCTGACAGAGAGGATCACTCCCTCCCGGAAGATGACGTTCTACACGGAGCATGGCGATGTCCTCGCCTGGGCGAGCTTGACTTTGAGCATCATCTTCTTTATTATGAGGATCTTCATAAAGACACGGGAGAGAGAACACCATGGCCGCAAACGAGCGATCTTCTGATCTGAGGTCGGCTATCGACGCCGCCTTTATTAAGTTCGAGGAACTCCGAGGTTTTCTTTGACCTCGATCGTAAAAAAAACGATCTCGATTCTCTGAACAGCCGGCTCTCTGACCCCGAGACTTGGAAGGACCAGAAGGCGTTCCAATCCCTCCAGCAGAACAAGAAGAGGCTCGAACGCGACCTCCGGTTCTATGATAAGATCCATACGCAGAGGGAAGAGATCGAGGTCCTTCTGGAACTTTCCAAGGAGGGGGAGAACGTCGATACGGACATCGCCTCGGCCCTCACCATTCTGAAAAAGGAGATGTCCGAAGCCGAGCTCCGGACCCTCTTTTTCGATGCGGACGACCCCCGCAACGCCATCCTGACCATCCATCCCGGGGCCGGAGGAACAGAATCCCAGGATTGGGCCCAGATCCTGTTCAGGATGTACCTGCGTTACGCCGAGCGGAAAGGCTTCAAGGCCGAGGTTCTCGACTCGACACCGGGTGAGGAAGCGGGTTTGAAGAGCGCCGCGATCCGGATCGAAGGGGAGTTCGCATTCGGAAACCTGAGCCAGGAAACGGGCGTCCACCGGCTGGTCCGAATCTCCCCGTTCGACGCCAATAAGAGGCGCCACACCTCCTTCGCCGCCGTTTTCGCCTATCCCGAAGTGGACGATACGATTGACATTGACATCAACCCCGACGACCTCAGGATCGATACCTACCGCTCCTCCGGCAAAGGCGGTCAGCACGTCAACACGACCGATTCCGCCGTTCGGATCACCCACAATCCGACGGGGATCATCGTCCAGTGCCAGAACGAACGCTCCCAGCACAAGAACAAGGCCATGTGCATGAAGATGCTGACCTCCCGCCTTTATGAGCTTGAGAAGAAAAAGAAAAGGGAGAAGATCGATAAGATGGAGGACCTCAAGTCCGAAATCGCCTGGGGCAACCAGATCCGGTCCTACGTCCTCCAACCCTACCGTCTCATCAAGGACATGCGAACCAAAATGGAGATCGGGGACGTGGACCGGGTGCTCGACGGCGACCTCGACGAGTTCATCAAGGCGGCGCTCGTCCTCCGTAAGAAGGCCGCCCAGGATTAACGCCGCAATAAGAAAATCCTTTGGAGGATGCCCTCATGGCCAAGAACCAAGCGAACGGCGAAAACAAGGAATACCTGCCGCTTCTGGAATTCTCGTCTTTGGTCTTCCCGTTCTACACCCAGGCGCTCATCAAGCTCGGCCTGGTCGAAGACCCCGTTTCTGGGCAGGTATCCGTCAACCCGGAACTTGCCAAGAGGCTGATCGACCTCATCGACCTTCTCAAGGACCGGACCAAGGGCAACCTGGAGCCCGATGAAGAAAAATTCCTCGAGGCCTGCCTTTCCCAGCTCAAGATGGGCTACCTCAAACAGACCAACGTCGTGAAAACGTAATCCCATGAAGGTCTTCAACGGGTTCGAGGAGGTGCCCCCCTTCCCCCGGGGCGCCGTCGTTGCCGTGGGCAATTTCGACGGGATTCATCTCGGCCACCGGAAGATCCTCGAGCGCGTCCTGGAGCTGGCCGCAAAGAAAAGACTCTTCTCCCTCGTCCTGACGTTCTTCCCCCATCCGGCGCGATCGTTGAACAAGCGGGACGTCCCCCTCATCCAGACCCTCGGCCAGCGCCTGGAGGGTCTCCGGGAGGCGGGCGTCAAAGGGGTCGTGGTGGTCCCCTTCGGCCGCGGTGTCCGGCGTCTTTCGGGCCGGGCCTTCGCCGGGCGTGTGCTCAAGGACCGCTTCCAGGCCGGGGAAGTCGTGGTGGGCGAGAACTTCCGTTTCGGCAAGGACCGGCGTTGCGGCGTTGCCGAGCTCGCCCGGCTGGGCCGAGAGTTCAGCTTTGACGTCCACGGGGTCCCCCCCGTTGAAAAGGCCGGCGAGATCGTCAGTTCCAGCTTGATCCGGCATCGGCTCGCCAAGGGGAATGTTGAAAAGGCGGCGGAGCTCCTGGGAAGGCCTTACGAGATCGAGGGTTGCGTCGTCACGGGCGAGTCCCGCGGCCGTGTCCTCGGCTTCCCGACGGCCAATATCCATACGACCAACGAGATCATCCCCCGGGGGATTTTCGTAACGCTGGCCGTCACGGCTTCGAAGTCCCTCCCTTCCGTGACCAACGTCGGCGTCGGCCCGACGTTCGGCGGCAGCCGTCTCGGGATCGAGACCCACGTTCTCGACCACAAGGGAAACCTCTACGGCCGGACCGTCAAGCTCCGGTTCCTGAAGAAGCTCCGGAACGAAAGGAAATTCAGGACCTCCGAAGCCCTGATCGCCCAGATCGGCCGCGACGTCGCCGAAGCCCGGCGCTATTTTCGTTAAAATGCTTCCCTCGGGGCGATTTCTTGACAATCCCGGGCAAATATAGGATGTTCATAGGGAAAATAAGGAGTCGGGCATGGAAGAGAAAATCAAGGCGAAAATCATGGACGCCGGCAAGATCCGGAGATGCCTCTACAGGATGGCCACCGAGATCATCGAGCGCAACCGCAACCTGAAGAACCTGGTCATCGTCGGCATCCGGACCCGCGGCATATACGTCGGCAAAAGGATCGCCCAGATCATCAAGGAACTGGAAGGCATCGAGGTGCCCGTCGGCGTCCTGGACATCACCGCCTACCGGGACGACATTTCGGCTATGGAAACGGGCCACATGGTCAAGAAAACGAGGATCGATTTCCCGCCGGCTAAAAAGGACGTTTTGCTCGTCGACGACGTCCTCTTCACGGGCCGGACCATCCGGGCCGCCATGGAGGGCCTCTTCAAGATGGGCCGGCCGCAGACTGTCCAGCTCCTCATTCTCATCGATCGCGGCCACCGGGAGCTCCCCATCCGCGCGGACTACGTCGGCAAGGTCCTGCCCACGTCGAGACGGGAGATCGTCCAGGTCCATCTCAGGGAAGTGGACGACGGGGACGAGGTCCTGATCACGGAGCCCAGGAAGCTGCGCAAGTGAGGGGCCTGGCGTGGATCTGCTGATCAGGAACGGCAGGGTCGTCGACCCGGCGTCAGGGACGGACGGCGGGCTGGACGTCTTGATCCTCGACGGCAGGATCGCCGACGTCCGGGCCGGGATCAGGACCGAGGCCGCCCGGACGATCGACGCTTCCGGGCTCATCGTGGCCCCCGGCTTCATCGACATGCACGTTCACCTTCGGGAGCCCGGCTTCGAAGAGAAGGAGACCATCCGGACCGGCTCGCGGGCGGCGGCCCGGGGCGGCTTCACGACCGTCTGCTGCATGCCCAACACCAATCCCGTCAACGACAGCCTCTTCGTCCTGGAGTCCATCAGGGCAGAGGCCCGGAAGAGCGCCGTGGTCAACGTCCTGCCGATCGCGGCCGTCACCCGGGGACTCAAAGGCACCGAGCTGACCGATATGGCCGCCCTGTTCCGGGCCGGGGCCGTCGCTTTTTCCGATGACGGCCGGCCCGTCGGGGACGCCTTCATCATGCGCCGCGCCCTTGAAGCCTCCCGTTCGCTGGGCACTCTCGTCATCGATCACTGCGAGGACAAGGGCCTGAGCGCGGACGGGACCATGCACGAAGGCCGTTATTCCCGGCTCTGCGGGCTTAAGGGGATCCCGGCTGCGGCCGAGGAGGTCATGGTCGTCCGCGATATCCGTTTGGCCGAGATGACCGGCGCTCGCGTCCACATCGCCCATCTCAGCGTCAAGGGCGCCGTCCGGGCGGTCGAGGAGGCCAAGAAGCGGGGCGTCCAGGTCACGGCCGAAGCCACCCCCCACCACGTCCTCCTGACCGACGCCCTGCTCGAGAGGCTAGACACCAACTTCAAGATGAATCCTCCCCTGCGCTCAGCGGAAGACGTCGAAGCCCTCGTCGAGGCCGTGAGGAACGGCGTTATTGACGCGATCGCCACGGACCACGCGCCCCACACGGTCCAGGACAAGGAAGCGGCCTTCGCCAAGGCCCCCTTCGGCGTCGTCGGACTGGAAACGGCCGTTCCCCTCCTCCTCGACAGGTTCGTCCGCGGAAACATCATCTCCCTGCGGAGGTTCATCGAGCTCCTGTCGACGAATCCGGCCCGGCTTCTCGGCCTGACGAACAAAGGGAGGCTCGCCGTCGGGGCTGATGCCGACATCACCCTCCTCGACCTCGGCGCGGAAACGGTCGTGGACAAGGAAAAATTCGAATCTAAGAGCCGGAACAGCCCTTTTCACGGCTGGAAGCTCAAGGGAACAGCTGCGATGACCGTTGTCGGCGGGAAGGTCATCTTTCCTTTCCAGCCCGAGACCGGGGCGGCCGGCTGATCGGAACCTTACGGGATGCCCATGAAGCTCGAAGACCTGGAAAAGAAGATCGGGCACTCGTTCACGAACAAGGCCCTCCTGGAAAAGGCCCTGACCCATAGCTCCTACGCCTACGAGAGAGAAGCGGACAAGGCCGCGGACAACGAACTCCTGGAGTTCCTCGGCGACTCCGTTGTCGGCCTGGCCGCCGCGGACTTCTTCTATTCCGCTTACCCGGACCTGACGGAGGGCGATCTGTCCAAGTTCAAGTCCACCGCCACATCCACGCTCTCCCTCTCCGAACTCGCCAAGAAGCTCAATCTGGACAAGGCCATTCTCTTGGGAAGAGGCGAAGAGAAAAGCGGCGGGCGGAAAAAAAAGACGATCCTGGCCGATGTCTTCGAGGCGGTCGTCGGGGCCGTCTACATCGACGGCGGGTTCGAAACGGCCAAAGCCTTCATCTCCCGACTGCTCTCCTCATCCTTTAAGCCCATCCACCGGGAGTTTTTCATCAACAACTACAAGTCGGCCCTGCAGGAGATGTTCCAGAAGTCTGACCTCCCCTCTCCGACGTATGATACCCTCACCGAAAAGGGGCCCGCCCATAAGAAGACGTTCGTCGTCGAGGTGCGACTCGGAGACAGGTCCCTGGCCAAGGCCAAAGGCCTCTCCAGGAAGAGCGCCGAACAGCAAGCCGCCCAGAAAGCTCTCAAGACGATCCTCGGCCGGAAGATGAAGGTCCTGACCCCGGAATCGTTCATCGTCGACAAGAAGCCATGACCGTTTGCGCCAAATGCAAGACCCGGGTCGCCAAGCGCCCCTGTCCCGCCCTGGGAAGTTCTCTCTGCAACCTATGTTGCGGCCTGCTCAGGGAAAAGGAGGTCCACTGTCCGGCCGCCTGTCCCTTCCTCGGCCGTCATAAGCCCTACCAGGAGAAAAAGGTCCTGGAAAAGAAAGCTCCCGCTCCTTCGCGGAATCCCTTTGCGGAGGACGAAATCCTCAAGGACGAGAGACTGGCCTGGCTGGTATTCCAGCTGGAAGCCCCCTTTCGGATCTTCGCGGAGCGCTCCCCTTCCTTGACGGACAAGGACGTCATCCTGGCGCTGGAGTATGCCAGGGGCAAGGTCGAAAAAGGGAAGAGCCTGATCATCCTGCCGGGAGAGAGCCTCAAGCCCAAGAACGGGCTGGGCGAAGCCGTCTTTCAGGCCTCGGAGAACACGCGCTGGGAGGCCCCCATCATCCTGGCCTCCGGCCTTGAGGCCTACAAGAAAGACGAAAAGCTCCGGTGCCTGGACCGGGTTATCCGCTCCGTCAAGTATCTCGCCCGGGACAACCCGGGCGGGAGAGCCTACCTCACGAACCTCGCCGAACGCTTCGCCCGGATCAAGAGTCCATCTTCGGCTCGGTAATTGATGGCCGCTTATGTATTCTGGTCGCGAAGTTCTTGATAAACGGTTATTAATATGAACGCAATAAAAAAAATACAATGTATGAACGGCACTGAATGCCGTCCTCAAGCCCCCGTAGCGGAGGGGGGAACCGACGGGACTGGTTCCCCGGGGGCCGGGGGAGTGAGGGCGGCTTCAGGCCGCTTAAAATCAGATGTGAAACTATTTAATGCGTTTGTACTACTATTTCTAAGGACCTAAAATGAAGCAAGTCGTCATCATCGGATCCGGAATCGGCGGCCTGACCGCAGGCAACCTCCTCGCCCGAAAAGGGCTTAAAGTAACCATCTTCGAAGCCCACGGCTCTCCGGGCGGCTACACGGCCGGCTTCCGGCGCCAGGGTTTCTATTTCGAAAGCGGCACTCTCTCTTTCGAATCATCGGACCTTGTCTTCCCGCTCATGAAGGAGATCGGCGTTTTCGACAAGGTAAAGTTCGTGCGCCAGAAACTGGGCCTCATCACCGGGGAGATGAACGGCGTCTGCTCCAACTTCGAAGATCTCAAGAGGCTTATGCGCGACTCTTACCCCGGCGAAAAAGAAGGGCTCGACCGCTATTTCGGCTTAGCCGACAAGATGATCCGGACCATGTTCGCCGTCGTCCGCCCCAGGGGGCCAGGCGCCTACCTCGCCTATCCATACCATCTGGCGCGGTTCATCGCCCTTTATATGAAATACGCCCGGGTGACGACGACGGATTTCGCGGCCCGCTGCTTCGGCCGGGATTCCACTCTCTATCGGTTCTTCAAGGATCTCGGCTACCCCGATATGTCGGCCGCCCTCATCGGCCCCGTGTTCGCGTCCTTCTTCGATGATTACTGGACGGTCCGGGGCGGCATGCAGAGTTGGGCGGACGCGCTGGCTGATAACTTCCGCAGCCTGGGTGGGGAGTTGAAGCTCAGCTCGCGGGTGGACAGAATCGTCACCAAAGAAGGCGCCTGCGTGGGCGTCGAGTCCGGCGGCGCATTTCATTCGGCCGACTGGGTCATCTCCGCCGCCGACTACAAGAAGACGTTCCTGGAGTTGCTCGATAACCCGTCCCTACTGCCGGATGCGTTCCGGGAGAAGATCGCCAAGGCCGCGGTCTCGGAAGGGATCGCGACGCTCTATCTCGGCCTCAACATCCCGCCGGCCGAGCTGGGGAAATGGCTCAAGATGCCCCACGTAAGCTTCCATGACAACCTGGCCGACGCCGACGTCCGCCTGGCGGGGAACGATCCGGAGTTCTTCCGGAAGGTCTCGATCGGCCTCTATGCACCCGCGCTTCACGATGCGAACCTCGCGCCGGATGGCAAATCGGGGCTTATGATCCAGGCCATCTCACCCTGCCGCTGGATGGACAATTGGGGCGGCGCGGACAGGCTGAGATACCGGGAACTCAAGGAAAAGGTCAAGGAGGCGCTGATCGCTAGGGCCTCGACCGTGATTCCTGACTTGGGCGGCCACATCGAATTTTCCGACCTGGCCACACCCCGCACCTACGAACGCTACACCGGGAATACCGACGGCGCCACCTCCGCCTGGAGCTGGAACCCGAAGAATAAGTTCTATAAGAACATCATGAGCATCCGCGTCGATACGCCGGTCCGGAATCTCCTCATCGGCTCCTGCTGGTCCTGCCAGATCGGCGGCGTGCCGAGTGCCATCGGCGCCGCCCGCAAGTGTGCGCAGAGAATCAGATAGGGAGAGGCCGGATTCGGCGGTACCCCCCTATTTGGAATTTGACAAATCGGCGTGTCCTATTTCTTCGGGTAGCCTACGGCCTGGTTCATTATAATCTTTTGGCCCGGCCGGAGCTTTATGGCCTCGGCGATTAAGACTTCGGGCGCTTCATCACGGTGACCGTGAGCGACGAGGGATACCGTGCCGAGTGGTGCACCGCATTGTGCGCCACCACGCCTGTCACCTCGTCGTAGTTGCGTCCACCGGTGTTGAGATTGCGGTCGTACTCGGGAAAGCTGCTGCTGCTCACTTCGACGCGGAGCCGGTGCCCGACGTCAAAGAAGTTGCTCGTCGTCAGCGGCAGCAGCGTCACCTTGTACACCTTCCCCGACTCCATCCACACCAGCGGCTTGTCGTATCCATCCCGATAGCGCATGCGCTGGATGGACTCGTCCAGAGTGAAGGCACGGCCGTCCGGATACACGTCGATCACCTTCACCGTGAAGTCGGTGTCCTTGACGTCCGACGACACGTAGAGCGTCGGCGTCATCGTCCCGGTGACCTCCAGTCCCTCTTTGAACGGCGCCGTGGTGTACACGAGGACGTCGGGCCGCTCCTCTACTATGCGCTGGTCGTACGAGCCGTCCACCCCCCCAACGTTGTTCGTCACGCGGTAGCCGCCGTGCGTAGGAACCGGGTTCATCGGGTCGTACGAAAAGCGGTCCGGCCTGTCGACCGACGGAGCCTTGAGGGTGAGCGCGCCGTCGCCGTTCAGCGTGTTGGCCTTGCCGCCGCTCGATAGGAAGAACGTCATCGGTTTCGCACCCTCGGGTGGCCACGAATCCGACCCCTGCCACTTGTTCATCCCCATGGTGTAGTAGGTGACCTTGGGCAGAGCGTCGAGCACGGCGCTCTTCTCGCCTTTGAGGAAGCGGTCGAGGAAGCCGTACATGATCTCCTGGTAGTTGAGCCGCGCATCGCCCATGTCCCGCTCGCCGACGATCGTCTTCTCCGTCGCCCGGGTGAACTGGCAGTGCCCGACCGGGGCGATGATCGCCCACTGCTGGTTGGCGGCCTCCCCCTTCGCGGTCTTTCGAACGAAATTGTACAGCTCGAGATTTGCCGCAATGGCAATGTCGTAATAAGACATGTACCACAGGCCCGGCACGTTGATGCGCATGTTGTCGTGGAAGAGCGCGCCCTGGTACCACGCCGGATCGTTCGGGGTGCGCCTGATCATGGCGTCGAAGACCTTCTTCGGTGCGCCCACCGCATTGAGGATGTCCTGGACAGGGAGAATCCGGAACGCCTTGTCCCAGTCCACGGGCGGATATTTCGCGGCCAGGTCCCACGACTTTGAGAGCCGGACGAGGTCCTCCTGCGACGTGTTCGTGGGGAACATCGGCCGCTGCGGCTTCTCGTTGTTCCAGAACCAGTTGATGTTGTACATCATGAGAGCGCCGCCGCGATACCAGTTTCCTTGTTCATAATACAGGCCTATACGTCCCACGCCGCAGCCGAACCCTTGGACGTTGAAGGCCGCGAACCCCGGAATGTCGCGCGCCACCACGCCCACCTGCCACTCGGCCGTCGAAGAGCAGCCTGTCGTGCCGACCTTGCCGTTGGACCACGGCTGACGAATCATCCACGCGACTTCGTCCTCACCGTCCGTGAGCGGCGGGCCGAGGACGTCCCACTCGCCTTCGGAGAAGAACTGGCCGCGCTCCTGCATTTCAACAAAGGCGTACCCGCGCTTGATCGCCGTGAGGGCCATGGTCATGTCCCGCGGCACGCCGTTCGCAACGTCCCAGTAGTTGAAGTTGTACGGCGTGCGAACCCAAATCGCCGGATACGTCTTGGAGGCGTCCTTCGGGTGGTAGACGTCGGTCGCGATCCGCACGCCATCGCGCATCGGGATCATCAGCTTGCGCTCGATCGTGGCGAGCGACGCGAGCTCGTTTTCGACCGCCCAGCGATTCGCCTTTTCGCTGTCGGTCATCGGCGCGCGGGCCTGGGCTAAAGCCGGACTGGCGGCAACAGCGCCTAACCCAGCTGCGAGCATCAGGATGCAGACGATTCTGCAAACATTGCCCCCCCTCTTCATAATGGCCCGAAGGATCCAAGCCTTCATCCGGCTAATCATGGTTTCACCTCTATCCTCGGAAATATGAGCTCGTTTTCATGGATTTTCTCCTCGAATTAATCCATAATATATGAAATATTACACATTAGTAAATTGAAAATGTCAATGATGGAGGTAATCAACGAACGTCCGCAAGCCGTCGCGCTTGCGAATCTTTCGATTGGAATCCATCCACTGAGGAGGTGCCCGATGATATTCCGCGTATTTTCGAAGCGATTTCCAAGGATCGGAATTCCGGCGCTGATTGTCTGGGCGTTGACGGCGGGAGTCCCGTCCTTCGGCCAGGATCCGGCGGATCCGTCCATGTTGAATCTCGACCGAGTCCTGAGTCCCGGGGAATTCGCGCCGGAGGATTCCGGCCGCGGGCGGTGGCTTGCGGACTCTTCGGGATACATGATGCTCCGGCCGTCGAAGGACGTCGCGGATGGACAGGATATCGTCCGCTGCGACGCGGCGAGCGGCCGCGTCGATATTCTCGTCCCGGCGGGCCGTCTGGTCCCTCCGGGGGCGACCGCGCCCCTGAGGATCGCGGGCTACGACTGGTCTTCGGACGGGCAGCGGCTTCTCATCCAGACGAATCCGAAGAGGGTCTATCACAAGACGTTCGCCGACTACTGGATCCTTGGCCTGAAGGACGGAGGGCTGAGGAAGATCGGCGGGAATTTCGCCCCGTCGTCCCTGCTGAACCCCACGTTTTCTCCCGACGGGACGCGCGTCGCTTACATCCGGGAGAACAACATTTACGTCGAGGACGCCGCGGGCCGGGACATCGTCCAGCTGACGAAAGACGGCTCGGAGGACATCCTCAACGGGACGTTCGACTACGTCACGGAAGAGGAATTCTTCACGACCCACGGATTCCGATGGAGTCCGGACGGAAAGTCCATCGCCTACTGGCAGATGGACCAAACCAAAGTGCCGGTCTTCTCGATGATCAACAATACCGATGCCCTGTATCCGGAAATCGTCGCTTTCAAGTTCTCGAGGCCGGGCCAGCCCATCGCGGCCGGCCGGATCGGTGTCGTCGGCAGCATGGGAGGAGAGACGACCTGGTTCGAGGTTCCGGGGGATCCCGCCGAGAATTACATCCAGCAGCTCGAGTGGGCCGCGAACTCGAACGAGGTCGTTTTCCAGCACTTGAACCGGAACCAGAACCGGAACGATGTCATGCTGGGCGACGCCCGGACGGGCGGGACGAAGACGATTTATACGGACAGTGACCCGGCCTGGTTGGACGTGGTCCGGGACTTCCAATGGCTCGATGGAGGCAAGGAATTCCTTTGGGTCAGCGAGAAGGACGGCTGGCGGCACATCTATGCCGTGTCCCGCGCGAGCGGAGAGATCCGGCTCGTCACTCCCGGCGAATTCGACGTCTGGGAGGTCGCGGGCGTTGACGCAAAAGGCGGCTGGCTCTACGGCATCGCCTCGCCCGACATCGCCACCCAGCGCTACCTCTACCGTTTCCGGCTGAACGGAAAAGGCGCTCCCCGGAGGCTGAGCCCCGCCGACCGGCCGGGAACACACGACTACGACATTTCCCCGGACGCGTCCTGGGCTTTTCATACGTATTCGACCTTCGCCGCCCCTCCGGTCACGAAACTCATCCGGCTGGCGGGCCACAAGGAAGTCCGCACGATCGCGGACAACTCGAAAGCCCTGAAGAATCTCCAGAGTTTGAAACGCGGAGCGGCCGAGTTCCTGAAGATCGATATCGGCGCCGGCGCCGTGTTGGACGCCTGGATCATGCGGCCTCCGGATTTCGACCGTCAGAAGAAATACCCCCTGCTTTTCTACGTTTACGGGGAGCCCTGGGGTTCAACCGTGACGGACAGCTGGGGCGGGACGCGATACCTCTGGCATCTCTTGCTGACGCAGAAAGGCTATATCGTCATGAGCGTGGACAACCGGGGAACGCGGGTTCCCCGGGGCCGCGCCTGGAGAAAATGCATCTACGGCCAGGTCGGTATCCTGGCGTCGGCGGATCAGGCCGCGGCGGTGAAAGCCGTCCTTGAGCGGGATCCCTCGATCGACGCCGCGAGGATCGGTATCTACGGATCGAGCGGAGGCGGAGCCATGACCCTCAACGCGATGTTCCGCTATCCCGAAGTCTATCGAACGGGAATGGCCTTCTCTTCTCCGGCGGATCAGCGCTATTACAACTCCGCCTACCAGGAGAGGTTCATGGGATTGCCGAAGGACAATCCCCAGGGATACGAAAACGGATCCCCGATCCGCCACGCGAGCCGGCTCAAAGGAAACCTGCTCATCGTTCACGGCACCGGCGACGACAACGTGCACTACCAGAACACCGAGGCGCTGATTAACGAGCTCATCAAGTTCAACAAACCGTTCACGATGATGGCCTACCCCAACCGGAGGCACGGGATCAGCGAGGGGGTCAACACGGTCCGCCACAAATACGAGCTGATGCTCCGCTACTTGAAGGAGAACTTACCCATCGAGACCCGCTGAAACGGCCCGGGTCCCGGACACAACGGGCGGCTCGGCGCCTCAGTAGATGCCGCCGTCCTTGAGAAGCTGGACGGTCCCTTTCTTCCGCATCAGCTCTTCGATCTCGCCGATTTCCCGGGGAATGCCCGCAGTCAGGTTTTCGCAGCCGTTTTCGGTGATAACGACCGTATCCTCGATCCGCACGCCCAGGTTTTCATTCGGGAAGACAGCGAAAATATCACAGGAGAAAACCATACCCGGCTGAAGCGGGCCCCGCGGACCTCCCCCCACGTCGTGAACGGCCATGCCGACATCATGGCTGCATCCGGCCTCCATACTCCGGATCTTGAAGATCTCTTTGGAGAGGTCGAACCCTCGTTTCGTCAGGACTTCGTTGACCTCTTCGCGGATCTGGTCGCAGGTCACGCCCGGTCTGTACCGTTCCAGGTTGACTTTCTGGACAGCGAGGCAGGCTTCATAGATCTCCCGCTGACGGGAAGTGAATTTCCCGTTCGCCGGAAAGGAAAACGAAATGTCGACATCGTAGTCGTCGACATCGGGCCCCGCGTCGACGACGAGGAAATCCCCGTCGGCAAGCTTCCGGTCGTGTTTGTAATAGTGGAGATACGGATGGTTTTCGTCGGAGCTGATGATGACGTTGTAGGCGATATCCGC
>Ga0315284_10005297_pt1 | contig 18310 bp, 13 predicted proteins | sample YL17G09_16_MG_FD_203696 | JGI IMG/M metagenome (GOLD analysis project Ga0315284, IMG submission 203696) | Sediment microbial communities from Yellowstone Lake, YNP, Wyoming, USA - YL17G09_16 | ecosystem: Environmental > Aquatic > Freshwater > Lake > Sediment | place: USA: Wyoming | collected...
GACTTGCAGCAGCGTGCGTTGGAGCTGCTGAAGGGTCCCCAGTACGATGAAGGCCCGGTTTGACGCCGCCTCAAGCAGCATAGACGCCTATGACGTTTGGGCGGCGGAACTTCGGGCTAGCTCCCGCCTGCATCCTTGCCGGCCGTCACCAGCGAGCGGACCTGCTCGGCGACATCGCCCTGGCCGAAGACGAACGTCGCCTTCGCGCCAGCGAGGATCGTCTGCAGCAGCTCCAGCTCCTTGATACGGGCGAGCTGCGGGTTGTCCGCGAGCAGCTTGGCGGTGTTGGCCTGGCTGCGGGTGGCGGCCGTCTCTTCGCGCCGGCGGATCAGGTTGGCCTCGGCCTCCTTGGTAGCCGCGATTACCTGGTTGAGCAGCGTCTTCATGTCGCCCGGGAGGATGATGTCCCGGAGACCGACACTGCGGACGGCGACGCCGTACTCCGCCGTGCGCTGGGCCAGTGCCTGGCGCACCTCGCCGCCGACGGACTCCTTGTCGGCCAGCAGGGCATCGAGAGTCCGCGTGCCGACGGCCGCGCGCAGGGCGATCTGCGCGTCGCGGTAGAGCGCCTGCGAGCTGTCGCTGACCGTCGTCACCGACTTCAGCGGATCGACCACCTGGTAGGTCACCAGGAGGTTCACGCGCAGGGTGACTCTGTCGCTGGTCATGATTTCCTGACCCGCGACGTCGGCGACCTGCTCGCGCCGATCGACGGGCTTCCATGCGACCTTGCCGGTGCCCTTCCGGAACACGTGGAGGCCCTGGCGGAGCGTCTCGATGAGGACGCCGTCGCGGTAGAGCAGCGCCTCTTCGCCGGCGTCGATCTGCACGCCGTCCCGCCACCGCGGGGCATCCGCGTGCTGGAGGATTGCCGCCAGGCGCGGGTGCGCGAAGCGGAATGCGTCGATGCTAAACGTCTCGACGCGGAGTGCGGCAGGCGAGTTCCAGTAGGCGTGACGGCCGGGACCGACAATCTGGAAAAGGCGTTCGTCCTTCCAGACCAGCGCCCGCTGCGTATCGGTCAGGTCGACCACCGGCAGTTCGCGAGCAACCGGCTCTTCCTTGAGCAGCATCGGGAGGAGGGGGTGCTCGAAGCGCGTGTTGAGGGTATCGACGAGCTCGACGCGGTTGCCGGCCGTCCACAGGCGACTCCACAGCCAGTTCCGGCCCGGCGCCAGCAACTGCTTGAAATCGCCATGCCGAAACCACAGGCCGCGCTCGTGCTTCCGAATTCGTACGCTGATCCACATGTCAAACTCCTTTCATCGCACCTGCGTAAGCCGCGCCCGTGCGTCTTTCCTCGAAATGTGCGGGCCGAAGGTGCGATGCGATCACGGGTCGCCCCATTGCTTCAGCGGAGCCGGGCTTCAGACGCGTCAGCGATCGGGAAACACGGCCGGTGCATGCCCCCCCCTCATGCAGCCGGCTGTGCCGCCGCGATGTCGCGCGTCGGTATCCGCCCGACCGCAAAGCCGTCACAATGTTGCCAGCCGTGCTCCGCGCCGGTCAGAAGGGCGCGGCGCTTCGCAGGGCGAGGCGGGCGCCGTGGCGAGTCACACCTCCAGCCTGCCAGTTGGTGCGCGGCAACTGGCCGGCCGTGGTGGTCCATACGGGAGTCGAACCCGCAACCCACAGCTCCTGAAGCTGTTGCTCTAACCTTTGAGCTAATGGTCCTCTCGAACGCGCCGTTGCGATGCTGTTCACGGAAGGCCGCCGGGTAACTGCAGAAGCAGACCCCGCGGCGCCGCCAGCCGGCGTCGTTGAGCGTAAGCCAAAACAAAAACCCCGGAGACCTTGCGCCTCCGGGGCTTGATCATTCCGCAGTCAATCCACGCCTATCCCGGAGGCCCCAGTATCTCGACGTTGCCGTACACGGCTTCGCTTATGCATCGCGCGAAGATGCCGTGCGCAGACGGTCTGCCGAAGGGCAAGGTCACTTGCCGATTGGCGCCGCCGCGATACGTCTCGGGTTTTCCAGCCATACGTAGCATCTCGATCACTCCAACTCTTCGCCGGGCGCCGATGCGCCAACGAACGAAGGTCGGGCTTATACAAAATTTCGGGGCACCATATCAAGAGGAGAAAGTGGATTCTTGTGATCGCGTCTGCGTTTGGCCGGCCAAGGCATGTCAGATCGCACGGAAATCCCGCCCCTTCGGGTCGGCCACGGCCAGCACGATCGCGGAGATGCTCGCCGGCTCAGCGAGCAGGACCTCGCGTCCCACGGCCTGGAGCGTCGCACCGCTGGTCATCACATCATCGACGATCACGACATGCCGCCCGTACAGCGACTTGGCATTGGCCAAAGCAAATGCCCCGCGGACGTTTTCATGCCGGACCTTCTGCGAGCGGAGCTGCGTCTGCGTGGCCGTGTCCCGGATGCGTTTCATCGGCCGCACCAGCTTGATCCCGCAGCGACTGGCCAGGCGCCGCGCGACCACCTCCGCCTGGTTGTAGCCCCTGAGGAACTCGCGCCGGAAATGGAGCGGCACCGCCAGCAGCCGCTGCGACCGGCTCAACAGATCGCGCACGGACTGCTGTTGGAGAAGCCAGTCGGCCATCACTTCGCCCAGCGGCCAGCGGCGGTGGTATTTCAAGTGATACACCAGTTCCCTGAGCGGATCTTCGAACTTCCCGAGCCGGGCGATGCATTTGTACGGATACAACCCTTTGCCCCGACACCACGGGCATGGCGAGCCTGTTTGTGCGAGGGGCTTGCCGCACAGTGGGCAGGCCGGCTCTGCTGACAGCTCATGCAGCAGATCGGCGCACTGCGCGCACAGCGGCCCGCCGACATCGCAGAACCGTCGGCAGACCGCACAACACGGCGGATAGCAGGCATCCACCACCCGCCTGGCGAGTTGGCCAATCGCTGCAATTCCCACATGACCACGCAGGCAAATTCCAGGAACACATACTACCGTGGCGTGTCGCGCGCCGCCATCGTGTTCGCTTCCTCGGTTGACAACCAATCTCCGTACACTATCAATTGCCCATCGAGAGCGTGCTGCCCGATGCTGTCAGCCCATTCTGCAACTTCGTCGCGACACTGGCCGGGATTCCTGGTCGCGGCCGTGTTCTTCGCAGCCAACGCCCCGACGTTGCCCTGGCTGGACTTCTCCAACGGCAGCGAGAATCTGAACGTCGCCACTGCTCTGGAGATCCGGCGCACCGGGAATTGGCTTGTCCCCACTCTCCAGGGCGAAGAGCGGATCAACAAGCCGCCGCTGACCGCATGGATCACCGCAAGTCTGATCAGCCGGTCCACCTTCGATTCGCTTTCCAGCCGGGACCCCGCCGTTCGCGCTGCAGCTTACCGCGCGATCGCGTGGCAGATCCGCTGGCCCGCGCTTCTGTGCTCATGCCTTGCGGTTGTCGCGGTGTACCAACTGGCTCGCATCATCGGCGGAGGGCGATTGGCGATCGTCTCGACGCTTGTTTTCGCCACCACCTTCGCCTTCACCCGCTTCGGGCGCAGCGCGACCACCGATGTCCAACTCACGCTGTGGGTCCTCGTGGCCAATGTTTTCCTGGCCAGCGCTCTCATCAAAGGCAATCGCTGGACGGGCTTCGTCGGTGCAGGCATGGCGATTGCCTTGGCGTTTATGAGCAAGGGCCCCGTCGCGCTGGCCCAGACCGTCGCACCCGCCACTGCCTTGGTCGCGTTCCATCGCCGAGTCCGCGGCACCGTGACGGGAGAGCGCCCCTCACCAGGTCCCTGGCTGATCGGCCTGGTGCTGGCGCTGCTCATGGCGTCGCCATGGTTCCTCCATGTTATGGTCCACTACGACGTCTGGGGACGCTGGCATCGCGATCTGATCACCGGCCCCGGCACGCTGCCTGACAGCCGCTGGTATGCGTACCATGAGTACATCAGTTTCCTGCCCATGCTCATTCCCTGGACGGCGTATTTCGTCGCCGGCCTCATCGTGGCCATCGTGCTCACCTGGACTGCCATCCGCGCCGCCGCGAAACTTGAAGCCCGGAACCCGAGACCTGATCTCTGCCCCATCGCCTATGTCCTGTTCCTGACGGCGGTGCCCATTCTCATCATGACCTGGTTCCCCGAGCGCAAGGAACGATACCTGTTACCGATGATCGGACCCGCGGCTATCCTCATCGCGTATGCCATTCTCACGCGCGACATTCCAGATAGGTTTTGTACGCTGCTAGGCGGCATTCAATGGTGCCTGGCTGCCGGTTTGGGCGTTCTCTTTCCCTTGGTCGGCGTCACGCGCCTGCTCCCGGTAATGACACGCGCCGACGGCTCAACATGGTTCACATGGGCACTGGCCATCCCCGTCGCGGGTTTCTCGCTGCTGGTTTTGCTGGTCGGCCTGCGCCTCTATCGCCGTCATCCCATGAGCCTTGTTGTCACCACCGTCCTTCTCATGCTCGTCATGCAGACGATGAGCACCCACGCGTACCGACACAGCGACGTGGCGCAGTCACGGCCTTTGGCCAACGCCATTTGGGCTCGTTTTCCCGAGGCGCTGATGTACAGTTACCGGCCCGGCCAGCCCGGCCGCCGCGCCCCAGAAGAGTTGTCCATCTATCTCAACCGAGCCGTCCGCCCCATCAACGACCTCGCCGCCGTCAGAGAGGCCGATGTCACACAGGTGGTCATGGTGTACCAGCGTGCCGGGCAGCCGATGCCGGTCGTGCCTGGCACATGGGTCGACTTTGGCACTTTGGCGCGGGATAGGGACGTGTGGCATGCGTTTGCCGTCCCCCCGACGCCGTCAGGCAACCAAGCGAAGCCCTGAGCCGGCGCTGGCCAGGCGCCGGCCTACCTGGCCGGCCTCAGCTCTGTCAGTTCCAGCTCCGGCATCCACCTCTTCATCACCCCCCAGTAGAGGCCCTCTTCAACGGGAACAGGCGTCAGGCGTTTGCCGGACCTCCCCAGGGGCCCGTCGATCGCCCGGAGGTCCACGGACCAACCGGAATTCGTCTCGCGATCAACCAGCGCCGCCTGCTTCCGCCGCGTATCCGTGTTGACCGCGAATCTCAGGGTCAGATCCTCAAGGCGCCGATCATACACCCTGGCTCTCCCGGTCGCCGGGTCGCGGAAGACCAGCATCGGGAGCCCCCCCGCCGACACGTTGGCGGGCGCCGGCGGCACTGCAGCCGCGAGCACCGCCACCGGCTGAGTCGTCGCGATCAGCACGATCGGCGTGGCGATGGGTCGCCCGTCTTTCGGCGGCGGCAGGCCAAACCAAGGCAGCAACGGCGCGTTGGGAGTCTTCCCCCCCTTTGGCGTGCTCCTGGGAACCATGACGAGCGTTGCCGGATGGCTGGCCACCCAGTCGCGCCAGGTCATCTTCTCTACTGGAATCACGCGAGTGAATCCGGTGGGTTTCCGTCCCGAGGGCATCGAGCCTGTCAGACCGTTGATGAACTGCCCCAGCTTGGAGTTGTACAACAGCAGCGCATTGGCGGGCATCGAAACGATCTCGAGGTCCCGCGCGTAGAGATCGTGAGTGATATGATAGGCGACGGCGCGGTTGGCAAACGCGGACCACATCAGCACCATCCGTTTATCGTGGTCGAACTGGAAAACCACGGGGGAGCTGTACATCGCGTGATACGGATAGGCATACGCGGTTCCCTCGAAGTGCAGCCCCACGACGTAATCCTTTTCCGCCATGAACGCCGCCTGCTGCGCCGACACAAACCCGGGCCCGTCCACGATGGCAAATCCACGCAGGGGGTCCGTCTCATAGCGATGGACAAACAGCGCCAGAACCGGCCCCAGTCCGATCAGCCACCACGCCCGGCGCTTGCCTGCCACGACCAGCGCCACGAGGGTCAGGCACAAGAGGACGGCCAGCGCCACCAGAGGCCACTCGAATCGCCTGGCGAACAGGATCAGCCCCAGTCCATGGGAGTACTGCGCCCAGGCCGGGTGCGTCCCGTAGGCCACGAGCGCCGATGCCATAGCGGCCGAGAAAAGCAGCAGCAGCGGCAAGAACACACGCTTCAGAATAGCGGCGATGGCCCGACAAATCGAGGGGAACGGAGCATGGCGTGGTGTCTCCGCTCATAGCACGCACAGGCCGGATGCCCTACAATCCCCCGCCATGCCGTCTGTTGCCGCCGTGCAAGACCTCAGCAAGATCTACCGCAAGCCGGGCACGAATGTCGAGGTTGCGGCGTTGCGATGCATCTCCATTGACTTTGAGCACGGGCAGTACACCGCCATCATGGGCGCGAGCGGCTCGGGCAAGAGCACGCTTCTGAACATCCTTGGCTGCCTGGATAGGCCCACCAGCGGCCGCTACTTCCTGGGCGGCGACGACATCAGCAGCCTGGAAGACGACGCGCTGTCAGAGATTCGCAGCCGCCGCATCGGATTCGTCTTCCAGAACTTCAACCTCATCCAGCAGCTCACTGTACTGGAGAACCTCGAAGTTCCCATGTTCTACCTGGGCATCCCCCCCCTTGAGCGCCGCCGCCGCGCCATTGAAATGGCCGAGCGTGTGGGTCTGGCCGAGCACCTCGACCACCGGCCCATGCAGCTTTCCGGGGGCCAGCAGCAGCGTGTGTGCATCGCGCGTGCCATGATGAACGACCCGCTCATCCTGCTGGCCGACGAGCCCACGGGAGCCCTGGACAGCAAGACCGGGCACGCCATCCTCGAGCTATTCGACGACCTGGTCGCCTCTGGCCGGACGATCCTGCTCGTCACCCACGACCCCTCCGTGGCCCACCGCTGCCATCGCGTGATACACCTTCACGACGGCCAAGTGCAACGCGAAGATCGCAACTCGCGGCATGCGGTGCAGGTGGAAGGTGGACAACTCTCCGCCAGCGGCTGAACCGACACACGCACGCAGACCCCTCCCCCCCCGTCGCCTCCATCAAGCAGAAGAGAACCCACCGCGAGCCTTTGCTTTCTGGCCGCTCCCGCGGTTCAATCGTTGGCCATGCGGCCCAGGAGCCGAAAACTTCCGTCCCCGAAGTACGACGCGATTCACCGCGCGATCCTCACCGGCCTGCTCAGCAACATCGGCCTGAAAAGCGACGCCCACGAGTACACCGGAGCACGCGGCGTGAAGGTGAGCATCTTCCCAGGCTCCGCCCTGTTCAAAGAAGAACCCCAGTGGATCGTGGGGGCGGAACTCGTCGAAACCACCAGGCTCTACGCCCGCACCGTCGCCAGGATCCAGCCCGAATGGATCGAGCGCATCGCCGAGCATCTCGTCAAACGCACCTACGCCGAGCCACGCTGGAACCCGGACACCGCGCACGTGGTCGCCTACGAGAAGGTCACGCTCTATGGCCTGACCATCGTCCCCCAGCGCACCGTCCATTACGGCCCGATCGACCCGAGAGCTTCACGCGAGATCTTCATCCAGCATGCCCTGGTCGAAGGCGAGTTCCGCACGGACGCGCCGTTCTTCCGCCACAACCAGCGCCTCATCGAGGAGATCCAGGCCCTTGAGGCCAAGAGCCGCCAGCGCGACGTGCTCGTCGACCCACAGGCGCGGTATGACTTTTACGATGCCCGCATCCCGGCGGGCATCTACAACGGCCCGCTCTTCGAGCGATGGCGGCAACAGATCGAGCGGCACAATCCCAAGCTCCTGTTCATGACCCGCCGCGATCTGATGGTCCACGGCGCCGCCGGCATCACGCAGGAACAGTTCCCCGACTTTCTCCTGGTCGACGACATCCGCCTGCCCCTCGAATACCATCTCGAGCCTGGCCACGCGACCGACGGCGTCACCGTCACCATCCTTCTGGCCGCGATCAACCAGCTCCCTGCGGAGCGTTTCGAGTGGCTCGTGCCCGGTTTTCTACGCGAGAAGATCACGGGCCTGATCAAATCCCTGCCGAAGAACCTGCGTGTGAATTTCGTTCCAGCGCCGGAATACGCGGAGGCAGCGTTTGAGACGCTCAAGCCCGGCGACGGCTCGCTCCTGGACGCGCTGTCTCTCTTCCTCGCCAGGCAGGCAGGCATGACGGTGCCGCGCGAAGCCTTCGACCCGTCGGCGCTCCTCGACCATCTCCACATGAACTTCCACATCGTCGACGAAACGGGCAAGCAGCTTGCCGCGGGGCGCGATCTGGCCGAGATCCGCCGCAAGCTCGGCATACAGGTGAAAGCCACCTTTGAACAGCTTCCCCATCCCAGATACAAGCGAGACAACATCGCCGAATGGGACTTCGGCGACCTGCCGGCCTCGATCGCCGTCAAACGCCACGGCATGAGCCTCAACGCCTACCCCGCGCTCGTCGACAACGGCAGATCCGTCTCGCTTCGGCTGATGGACTGCCCCGAATCCGCACAGTCGTCGCACGTCGCAGGTCTCCGCCGGCTGTTCCTGCTTCAGCTTGGCGACGAAGTTGATTCCCTTTCTCTGCGAATCCCGGACCTCCATGAAATGTCGCTGCATTACGCCACGCTTGGCCCGGCGAAGGACCTCAAGGACGACATCGTCGCGAAGACGATCAATCGCACGTTTCTGCCGGATGCCAATGTCCGTACGCAGATGGAATTCGAGCTGCGTCTGCAGGTGGGGCGGCGCCATCGTCTCCTGGAAGCGGGGGTAGAGGTGGCCGAGCTGGCGGGACGGATTCTGGCCGCGTACCACGCCGTCGCGCTTCTGCTGGCCCGGCCGACGATCCCCGCGTGGGGAGCAGCCATCGCCGACATCCGCGGGCAACTGGCCCACCTGCTTCCGAAGGGCTTTCTGGCCAGCACGCCAGACATCTGGCTCGCCCAGTTCCCCCGTTTCCTGAAAGGCATACAGGCACGCATTCAGAAGCTGACCACAGCCGGGCACCGGCGCGATGGCCAGCATATGGCCGAGATCCTCCCGTTCTGGCAGGGCTACCTGGCGCAATCCAAGCGCCACCGAGAACAAGGCATTCACGACCCTGCGCTGCAGCAGTTCCGGTGGATGATCGAGGAACTCCGCGTCTCGCTGTTTGCGCAGGAGCTGAGAACCTCGATCCCCGTGTCCGTCAAGCGGCTTGAGAAACAATGGGAGATCGTGCGGAAATGACGCCGCAGGCTTGGATGCGCATGCGAGGCTTCCTCCCTTCAAGTCCCGCATCAGCTCCTCAACGCCGCCCCGTCCCCGGCATGACCCAGGGCGTCGGTATCTGGTAATACCCCTGCGACGCGCTGGCAATATCCAGCCGGTAAAACGCATCCGTCATCAGGCTCGGTCGCCGATCGCTTGCCGGAATTGTTGTGCAATAGATCCTCAACTCCCCCGGCACCGACGTGACAATCTCCTCCCGCCAGTCTCCCAGGATGTCCGCCACCCCCACCACCGTCCCCTCAATCCTCGCCCCCACCTCTGCCCCACCATACTTGACCAAGCGTCCCTTAAGAACCAGCTCACGCTGGCAATCGCCATCCCAATACGCCGCCCGCGGCGACATCCCCCCGAGATCCTCCTTCGCGATCAACTTCCCGTCCGCCGTGTGCAGTAGGCCGAACGCGAACTTCTTCTCGGCATCCGTGTCCGCGCTGTAACACTCCGCCCCCGCAAACCTGGCGTCAAGGTCCGCCACCAGACCCTGCGAATGCACGTGCCGCGTGGGTTCCTTGATGCCCCACAGAATCCGCCCGGTGGCGGCGTCCACCATGCACATCCCGTTGGCCTTGGACCGCGACTCGATCCCGAAGTAGATCTCCAACCCCGGCCGATTCGGGTCGAGATCCCCGATATAGACATGATCCGGATGACCCAGCCGCGTCGCCCACAGACCCCGCCCGTCATCATCGATCACGGCTGACCCCAAGACCACTTCATCCCTGCCATCTCCATCCACATCCGCCGCCCGCAGACAATGCGCCCCCTGCCCACGATACGCCGGCCCCTCATCCGTGTCCTTCCACGACCAGAGTTGCTCCAGCTTCCCACCGTGAAGCTGATACGCGACCAGCTTGATCGTGTTATACGTCCCGCGATTGACGATCAGACACGGCGTCTTGCCGTCCAGATACGCGATCGAAAGCTGATTCCGGCAGTAGTAGTTGTAATCCGCAAAGCCCTCCCGGCTCGGCCAATCTACCTTCACTTTTTCCTTGCCCGTCCGACCATCCAATATCGACAGATACTCCGCCCCCGACGTGACGCGTCCGTCGGCGTCGCGCGGATCGCCCTGGCCGGTCTTCACCGCCACTTCCGCACACCCGTCGCCATCAAGGTCGTACACGACGTACGGCGAATACCAGATCCCCTGCTCGATGGCCCAGCCAAGGTCGTACCGCCACAGGAACGCCCCATCGGAGCGATACGCCTCGATCTTGTACGTCGCCGGGGATTTCTTCCAATAGTTCGTGTATGGATCCACGTTGACATCAGGCTGCTTGACGACATAGTCATACCGCCCGTCGCCATCGAGCTCTGCTATGGCAAGCTTCTGGAACGTGTGATCGCCGTCAAGCTTGATCGAGATGTAGGGTTTGGACTTCCGCGACGCCGCCGCCGTTACCGTCTCCGCGAGCGGGATTACCCGGCCTTCCTCAACGGCGGCGATGGAATACTCCTGGTCACCCGCCGGCGGAGCGGCGTACAACAAGTCGGTGGTGTTCCGGATCGGCTGCTCCGTGAGCCGCGCGCTCGTATTCCCGGCCCGACGGAACACGTGAAAAGCGATGTCCTTCGGGTCCCCCGCCAGCAATCGCCACGAGAAGTAGATGCACCCATCAGCCCTGGGCATTGCCACGAATGCCCGGCCCATCTTCTCGCGCACGCGTTCCTGCGCGAAGCCCTCGACGCGCGGCTTGGCCGGCTGGGTCGATGGGTTTGTGGCCGGCGGCGTCGCCTGCGCTGCGTGCAACGGCTCGCGCGAGCAGGCAAGCACGACAGCAGCAATAAGAGCGGCACATCCGATCAATGTGCGTGACATCATGATGTATTCTCCCTGCTGCCCACACCATACGAGCACGCCTACCGGTGTCAACAAGGAAACCGCCTACGACGAGAAGGCCCAGAGCGCCGCTGCGGGCTTTGCGTTCATATGCATCTAAGATGAACAGAGCGGCGCATTACTTGAACAGCCCGGTGCTGGTCCGCCCGATGAGATTCTGCAGCCGAGCCTCGATGGGCGGATGGGTCGCGAACAGGTTCCCCACGGCCTCGACGGCGTTCAGCGGCTCGACGATGAACATGCTGTTGAAGCTCGGATTGACGGGGAGGGGAATCTCCTGCGACTGGTAGTGCAGCTTCTCGAGAGCGCGCGCCAGCGGCACCGGGTCACCCACGATCTCGGCCCCCTTTGTATCCGCGGCGAATTCGCGCTGGCGGCTGATGGCGGCCTGGATCAGCCCCGCCGCAAGGGGGCCCAGAATCAGAAACAACAACCCGAACAGGGGATTGGCGCCGCCGCCTTCGTCACGGTCGCTCCGCCGCGACCCCATCCCACCGAACATGAACATGTACCCCAGGACGCTGATGGCCCCGGCCAGCGTAGCGGCCACTGTCTGCAGCAGAATGTCGCGATGCCGCACATGGGCCAACTCGTGCGCCATGACCCCGGCGATTTCCGGTTCATCCAGGACCTGCAGCAGACCCTCCGTGGCACAGACCGCCGCGTGATCGGGGCTGCGGCCCGTCGCAAAGGCGTTCGGCGCCGCCGTAGGCGAAACGTACACCCGCGGCATCGGCAGCTTCGCCCGGCGCGCCAGATCCTCGACAATCCGGTACAGCTCGTGATCCGGCCCGACTTCCTCAGCACCTATCGACGCCAGTGCAATCTTGTCGCTGAAGAAGTAACCGATCAGGTTCATGACCGCCGCCACGATCAACGCCGGCACCAGCCCGCGATCGCCCGCGATCAGGTACCCACCGCCCAGTACCAGAGCGGTCAGGACGAAGAAGAGCATGCCAGTCTTGAGCACATTCGCCACCATACGCCTGCTCCGTTTCTTGCCACCCGGCCGGGCAATTGTATGCCCGGCGCGCCGGCTGGCGATTAGAAAACATCGCGAGCTTTCCAGCGCGTCCTCCAGAACGCCGCCCTCAAGTCTTGAGCGTCCGCCCGAGTTTCTCCTGAACCGATCGCATCTTGCCCTCAAGCCGCCCGCTGCGGCCCTTGCGGTAATCCGTCTTGATGTTGCAGTAGATCCGCCCGCAGTCCCTCTCCAGTTCCTGGTGACACTGTCGGATCACCTGCATGACCTCGTCCCACTCGCCTTCCACGCAGGTCCCCAGCGGCCCAAGCCGGTAAGCGAGGCCGCTCTTGTCCACGATGTCCAGCACCCTGGCCACATACGCGCTGACGCTTTCCCCCTTGTCCATCGGGAAGATGCTGAATTCCGCAAGCACCATATGTCTCACCTTTCACCCGCCCGAAAGGTCCAGTACGAACACCCCGCGACACACCAATGATAGCCGCGCGTGTATAATTAGCCTGGGTGCAGTCGGAGGCAAGACCATGAGGCCCACAACCACCATTGTTCTGGTCATTGTTCTAACAGCGGCAACGGCGGCGGCCGAGATTGGCGGCGGCGTCCTGCTCCTGCCCTTCGGACCCGTTGACGACTCAGCCAAGACAGACTGGATCGGCCGGGCGATCCAGCAGAACCTGTTGTCGGAACTTAGCCGCGTCCGGGCCCTTCAGCCGATGACGCCAACTACGCAGCCCGCGGGCACGGATGTCGCGTCGCTCACGAAGGCCGGCAAGGCAGCGGGCGTCGATTTCGTCGTGCATGGAACCTACCAGATGGGCGAGCAAGGGCTGCGCATAACCGGCCTGGTGCTCGATGTCGAGAGCGGAAAGCTCGTCGGGGGCCTGAAAGCCACCGGAGCGACCCGCGATCTCTTCGCTCTCGAAGATACGATCGCCGAGCAGGCCAAACAGATCCTGGCTCGGCACGTCAGTCCGGCAACGCAGCCTTTGGCCAGCGCGGAGCCTACTGCTCCGGTGCAACTGAGCCCCCCACCCCAACCCGAACAGCCTTCGGGCGTATACACCGAACCGATCTACCAACCCCGCCGACCGAGCTGGTACTACGACGACGACTATTACTACCGGCGCTGGCCCTATAGCTACAGTCTCTATCCGACCCGGACGTACGGTTCGTGGTACTACCCCGGCGTCATCTACGGGCGGTATTACCGCCATTACCCAAGGCATCAATGGGGCGGCGTATATTACTTCCCCGGCGGCATAATACGCTTCGGCACGGGCCAGCCGATCTCCCCACCTTATCGCTGACGAGGTCCGGCGTAGTCTGGCGGAGAGGTGGATCGAATCTCGCTCCGCTGGCGCAGCAGAGCCAGCCTTGCACGTTCCTCGACAGTAACTAACATCGGCACGCGCCATACACTGCGGCGTCTGCCGTAGCGGCCGGTCGTCCGGTTTCCCGACGAGGTGCGAATGTCGCGTCACCTGCTGTTCGTGCTACTAACCTGGATCCCCCTGGCACCGACCGCCCTGGCGGCGGATTCGTTGCCCCCGGGCTTCGACGCCCAGAGGCACATGCGCGTCTCCGAAGTGAAGGACGGCATGACCGGCTACGGGCTGTCGGTCTTCAAGGGCAGTGCCATCGAACGCTTCGATGTCGAGGTTCTCTCCGTCCTGCGCAACTTCAATCCCAAGGACGATGTCGTCCTCATACGCATGAAAGGCGCGAACCTCGAACACACCGGACCCGTCGCCGGCATGAGCGGCTCGCCTATCTACCTCAAGGATGACCGGGGCCAGTTCCGCCTTATCGGCGCCTTCGCCTACGGCTGGTCGCTCATGAAAGACCCCCTGGGCGGCGTGCAGCCTATCGAGAATATGTTGACGATCCCGGCTGTGCCTAGGAAAGGGGAGGGGGCGACCCGTCCGGCGGCGGCCGCCCAGAGCGACTCGCCTCGCCTCTCCCAGACAGCCTGGCAGGTCGATGAGCTGCTCGTCATGCCATGGAAAAAGCAGCCGGCCACGCTCAATCCTCTCGTCGCGTGGAATGCCGGGAACCGCGCCTCCCTCGTGGCACTAAAGGAAGGCGACATGCATCTGCGCCCCCTGGCTATGCCCCTGATGGCATCGGGCCTGTCCCGGAAGACCCTCGACCAGTTCGAACCGGTTTTCAGATCGTTCGGTCTCTCGCTCCTTCAGGCCGGCGGTGCAGCCTCGCCCCCCGCGACGCTCCCGGCGGCGAAGCTCGAACCCGGCTCCGCCATCGCCATCCCCCTCATGACGGGCGATGTCAACCTCACCCCTATGGGCACCTGCACGGAGATCCTCGGCGACCGGGTGCTGGCGTTCGGCCATTCGTTTTTCGGCGAAGGCGATATCTCGCTGCCCATGAGCGCGGGCTACATCAACGGCGTCATCCCTACGCTTTCCACCAGCTTCAAGCTGGGGGCATCCGCGCAGACGGTCGGCACCTTCTACGCCGATCAGGTTTTCGGCTGCGGCGGCAGGCTCGGGCCGACCCCCGTGATGGTCCCCATCGAGCTCCGCTGCCTCTACGCTGACGGCTCGGTCGACCTGACCTATCGCTTCAGCGCGGCCAGCCATCCGCGGCTTACCCCTGTCATGATGCTCATGGCCATGTCAGCGGCAACCAGCACGCCGCGCGACCTGCCCGAGTATCACACACTCGACTACGACCTCGCGGTGGAGTTCACCAACGGCCAGAGCCTGAAACTGCAGAACCGCCTCGTCAACAGCAGTACGGTTGAGCTATTCGTGCTCATCGGCTCGCCCCTCATGCTGGCGGCCGAAAACCCCTTCGAGCGCGTCGGCCTGAAGAAGCTCAGCGGGACCCTCCGCGTCACGGCCGAAGCTCGCCAGGCCGACATCCTGGCTGTCAGTATGCCCAAGTCCAAGTTCACGCCCGGCCAGACCATCAAGGCATTCGTCACGATCAGACCCTTCCGCGCCAATGAGCTCATCGTCCCCGTCGAGTTCGAGCTGCCACGCAACCTCCCCGACGGAACGTACGAGTTCGCGGTCACCGACTGGCAGCAGCACATGCTGGCCGAGCAGGCCACCAGACCCTTCCGCTTCACAGCGCAGAACGCGCGCGAGGTGTTCGACGTCATGCGAGATGTCACGAGCGTGCGCCACGACTCCCTTTACCTGCGGCTCACTCGCCGCGAAGACGGCGTGGCCATCGGACGCACGGCCATGCCGCTCCTGCCGTCCTCCCGGCGACGCGTCCTGCTTGGCGCGGGCCTCAGCAACACCACCGCCTTCATCAGCTCGACGGTGAAAGCCGTTCCCAGCGACTACGTGATGACCGGCGGCGTGCAGTTTGCGATCACGATCGACCGCGAACTCAAAGTGGAGGGCGGCAAACGCCCCGGCCGCGCCGAACCTGGGGCGCCCGGCCCCGTCAGAGTCGAACAGCCCAGTGCAAAGACTGTCGTCATGCCCGATGCGGCTGATACGGACGGGAATGAATGACCCTGATCTGTACTGCGGAGAGTTCACACAGCACCGACGACGCGTAGCCCTTGCGGCTTGCAGCAAAACCAGACGCGAACAAAGGCACTCACATGATGCGACGACTGGCTTGGTTGATCGTACTCGCAGCGGCGGCACCGACCCTGGCCGGCGGAGCTTCCCACTGGACCCACACGAGTGAGGCGGAGTTCAAGAAAGGCAAGTTCCATAACGTCGTCGCCACCAACCTCGGCGACCTGAAGCTCTCCCGCGCCACCAAGACCCTTCTGGAACACGACGCCCGCGTCAGCAGCGTCTATGCCCTGGCCGAAGGCGCCGACGGGACCATTTACGCCGCCACCGGGCCCCAGGGCATCCTCCTCCAGCTCAAAGGCGACAAGGTCTCCACTTTCGCCACCCTCGAAGACCAGAACGTGTTCTCTCTCCTGATCGATCACGATGGGAGGCTGCTTGTCGGTACGGGCGGAGAGCAGGGCCGCATCCTCAGCCTCGACCCCGCGAAGCCCGCCGACAAACCCCTTGAGATCTTCAAGGCCGACAAAGTGCAGTACATTTGGAAGATCGCCCAGACCGCCGACGGCTTCCTCTATGTTGCCACCGGCCCCGAGGGACAGATCTTCGAGATCAAGCCCGACCGCGCCGCGTCCGTCGTCCTCGACACCAAAGAAAACAACATCCTCTCCCTCATCAGCGACGGCAAAGACACCCTCTATGCCGGCACCGACCCCAACGGCCTGGTCTATCGCATCAACCGCAAGACCAAGGAGGTCTTCGTCCTCTTCGACGCCCCCGAGGCGGAGATCAGCGCCCTCGTGCTCGACGCCAAGGGCAATCTCTACGCCGGCACCGGACAGGCCGGCGATGCCGACGAAGCCGGCGACGCCGAGGCTGGCGAAAGCGATGAATCCGGCCGCCCGCAATCCGCCGACACCGTCCCACTTCCGTCCACGAGGCCCGCCGAACCCAGACCCGTCCCCAGACCCGACCCCGCCGAACCAGATGCCATCCCAAGAGCGACACCGCAACTCATGGTGCATGGGCCGCAGGCCACTGACTTGCCTGTTGATCCTCCCGCCCGAACGCAAGTGGCGCTGCAACCCGCCCCTATCCCCCCGCCCTCCGTGCGTCCAAGCACGGACGCGAGCATGCCCCCCGGCGCACGCAGAATGCCCCCTGCCATGCCCCCCACTCCCAGATCCGCGGAGGGCAACGCCATCTACAAGATCGAACCGAACGGCTTCGTCACCGAGATCTTCCGCCAGCAGGTTCTCGTCCTCGCGCTGATCGAAAAGGACGGAACCCTGCTCGCGGGCACCGGCAGCGATGGCCTGGTTTACCAGATCAACCCCGCCACAGAGGAAACGGTCGCGTTGGCCAAGGCGGACCCCAAACAGGTCATGAGCCTGCTGGTCGCGAAGGACGGCCGCATCGTGATGGGCCTGGCCAACGTGGGCGGCATCGCTTCCATGGCCAGCGGCTACGCCGCCGAAGGCACCTTCACGAGCCCCGTCCTCGACGCCACCCAAGTCAGCCGCTTCGGCAAGATCCACCTTCAGGGCACGCTCCCCGCCGGCTCCAAACTCACTATCGCCACACGCAGCGGTAACGTTCAAGAGCCCTCGGACACCGGCTGGTCCAAATGGTCCGCGGAAATGCCGGCCGCCGAGTACCTCCAGATCCTCTCTCCGGCCGCCCGTTTTTTCCAGTACCGTCTGGCCTTCGCCAGCGCGGACGGCAAGGTCTCGGCAGTCGTGGATCAGATCGATGTTGCCTATCAGATGCCGAATCTCGCTCCCCAGGTGAAGACCATCCGGATCACGGCCGCCCCCGAGGCCGAAGGCGGCCGCATGCCCATGCAGCCCAACCCCGCGATGATGCAGCCCGGGGCGGCCAAGCAGCCCCCGCGCGGCCGCATGCGACTGGTCAACTGGGAAGCGACTGATCCCAACAACGACGTGCTCGAGTTCTCCCTGTACTTCCGCTCGGGCTCGCGCGGGCCGTGGGTCCTTCTCCAAGACAAGCTCAAAGAGGCGCAGGCCATCTGGGACACCCGCGGCGTTGCTGACGGGCGATATTGGGTCAAGGTCGTCGCCTCTGACGTCAAGGCCAACCCCCGCAGCCAAGGCCTCGAAGCCGTGCGTATCAGCGACCCCATCGTCGTCGATAACACCGCCCCGGTCATCGGCGATCTGAAGGTCACCAGGACCGGCCAGACGGTGAAGATCCAGGCAACCGTCACCGACCGAACGAGCGCCGTCGCCGCGGTCGATTACTGCATTGACTCAAAAGACGAGTGGCAGGCCCTGCCCGCTTCGGATAACATATGCGATTCGCCTGAAGAAGGCGTGGCAGTGACGATCGACTCTCTGGCCGCCGGAGCCCACCAGATTACGCTCCGGGCCAGCGATGATCACGGCAATCAGGCTTACGAAGCGGTCGAAGTTGTGATCGAGGCGCCCTCCAGATAGCCGTGATTTGCGCCTCGTCTGCCCGAGAGGAACAGAGCATGCATTACCCCCATAAGACCAGCAAAATCAAACGCGTGCGGAACATCGGATTCCTCACGCGAATGCAGACCAAGAAGGGCCGCCAGATGATCAATCGCAAGCGCCGGGCCGGCCGCCGCGTCCAGGTCGTCTGACACAACGTCCACGGACAGCCGTCCGTGAGCTGATAACCAGCGCGAGCGCCAAGCATTTCGTAACCCCATGCGCTTCGGCATACGCGGCAAACTCGTCGGCACGCTCATGCTTGCCGGACTGCTGCCGCTTGGGCTGTCCCTTGCGGCAACGCTCTATGCTGTCGAAGAGGCTCGCACACGGTTCATCACGCAGTCGTTCCGCGCCATGGTGTCACCGAGCGCTTCAACTTCACCCAGCGCGGAGCGCTTCAAAATCAGCCAACAACTCCCGAACTTCCTCGAACCTCTATACACCATCCGCAT
>Ga0315284_10005299_pt1 | contig 18309 bp, 20 predicted proteins | sample YL17G09_16_MG_FD_203696 | JGI IMG/M metagenome (GOLD analysis project Ga0315284, IMG submission 203696) | Sediment microbial communities from Yellowstone Lake, YNP, Wyoming, USA - YL17G09_16 | ecosystem: Environmental > Aquatic > Freshwater > Lake > Sediment | place: USA: Wyoming | collected...
CCCGACAAATCCATGGGTTGAGTTGGCAAATTCCTCAATCTTTACATTATCTGCAAGCGGCACGCCGCGGGTATGTACCTGGAAGATCTCCAGCCTCCCCTTCTTGTCAGGGATACCGATTTCGATCTCCCGGTCAAACCTGCCCCCTCGGCGGAGAGCAGGATCAATGGAGTCCGGCAGGTTGGTTGCGGCAATGACGATAACCTGCCCCCTCCCTTTGAGCCCATCCATGAGAGAGAGGAGCTGGGCTACGATACGCCGCTCGACTTCCCCTTTTGTCTCCTCACGCTTGGGAGCAATGGAATCGATCTCGTCAATGAATATGACTGCCGGTGCGTTCTGTTCGGCCTCTTCAAATTTTTCCCGTAATCCTTTCTCGCTTTCCCCGTAATATTTACTCATTATCTCAGGGCCGGAGAGCGAGATGAAGTGAGCATCCACTTCATTTGCAACTGCTTTTGCAATCAATGTCTTGCCCGTGCCGGGCGGGCCATACAGCAGGACACCTTTCGGGGGCTGGATACCCAGTCGCTCGAAGATCTCGGGATGACGGAGCGGGAGCTCGATCATCTCCCGGACGAGCTGCAGTTCCCGGCCAAGTCCCCCGATGTCCTCGTAGTGGATATCTGAGACTTCCTTTTTTCCCTCTTCTGGCTTGTAGGGTTCTTCTTTGAGTTCAATATCGGTTTCATCAGTGACAATTGCAATTCCTTTTGGCAGGACTTTTGCGATAACGAGCGTAATCGAATTTCCAATGACATCTATCCGCTGTGTCTGTCCTTCAAAGACTGCCCGTCCCCGCAACAGTCGTGCAAGGTATTGTTCGCCCCCGACAAGCCGGATGGGCTGGGTGGGTTGAATCACCACTCGTTTGGCATATTCAGCTTCTGATTTCCGGATTCTGACTTTCTCGTCAATACCGGTGCCAAGGTTTCCCCGTATATTACCATCAATACGGAGAATGCCATAACCGGTGTCCTGCTGGAAGCCCGGCCAGACGATTGCAGCGGCTTTCTTTTTCCCCAGGATCTCAATGACATCCCCCGAGACCAGCCCGAGTTTTTTCATCACCTCGATACTCACACGGGCTATTCCCCTCCCTGCATCTTCATGAGCAGCCTCTTTTACCGTAACTTCAGCATAATCTTTTTCCGTCATCGTAAAAACTCTCCAATCGATAAAGGTTTACCATAAGTTAGCGTTCTAATATATATAAATATTTCTCAAAAATCAAACAAGGAAATCTGCCTTTTCCACCCGTTGAATATGAGCCTGAAACCGGAACGGTTGCGACCCGCCTCTTTAAAAAAAATCTGTGTTAATCCAAATCAACTTTACTTGTGTAGTTAACAAGCCAGATTTAGTCCAGAATTGAAAAAACAAGCCTTTATCTGGTCTTTACTGCAACGTGTATGGTATGAGTATTGTCACAGATGCCCGGCGTGGTATCGTCACTGAAGAGATGAAGATTGTCGCAGCCAGTGAGGGAGTCACGGAAGATTTCGTCAGGCGCGGGGTGGCAGAAGGACACATAGTCATCCCCGTTTCGCCGTACAGGAAGGTCAGGATATGCGGTATCGGCGAAGGCCTTCGCACCAAGGTGAATGCATCCATCGGTACCTCAACTGATATCGTTGATATCCCCATGGAAATTGAAAAGGCCCGCCAGGCAGAACTTGCCGGTGCCGATACCCTGATGGAGCTCTCTACCGGGGGAGACTTTATCGAGATCCGCAAACAGGTAATAGCCAATACTAACCTATCCGTTGGGTGTGTGCCCCTTTACCAGGCATTCATCGAAGCTGCCATCAAAGACGGTGCAGTTGTTAACATGAAGGAGGATGACCTGTTCCGGATCACCGCAGAACAGGCAAAACTCGGTACGAATTTCATGGCAATCCATACCGGTATTAACTGGGAGACCGTGAAACGACTGCGGAACCAGGGCCGGCACGGCGGGCTGGTTTCCCGGGGCGGGGCATTTATGACGGCATGGATGCTCCACAATGAAAAGGAAAACCCTCTCTATTCTGAATTCGATTACCTGCTCGAGATCATGAAAGAACACGAAGTTACCCTCTCGATGGGTAACGGTATGAGGGCAGGTGCGATTCACGATGCTACGGACCGGGCTGCTGTTCAGGAACTTCTTATCAACGCCGAACTTGCAGATAAAGCACATAACGAGGGTGTCCAGGTAATCGTAGAAGGGCCGGGACATGTTCCCATTGATGAAATTGCAGCAAATGTCACCCTCATGAAACGCGTTACGAACAATAAGCCGTTTTACATGCTAGGGCCGATTGTAACCGATATTGCACCCGGTTACGATGACCGTGTCGCAGCCATCGGGGCCGCCATCTCCTCCTCCCTGGGTGCAGATTTCATCTGCTATGTAACTCCTGCCGAGCACCTTGCGCTCCCCACACCGGAAGAGGTTTATGAAGGAGTCATGAGCTCACGCATCGCTGCACATGTCGGGGACATGATCAAACTGAAAAAAACCCGTAACGCTGACCTGGAAATGGGACATGCACGCCGTGAACTTGACTGGGAGCGCCAGTTTGCCGTGGCGATGAACCCTGCACGGGCACGCGCTATCCGCGATGAACGGATGCCGGCCGATACAGAAGGATGCACAATGTGCGGGGATTATTGTGCTATCAAGATTGTAAACCGGTATTTTAAGTTCTGAAATTAAATCCCATTTTTATTGAAAAGTATCCATCCTGCAGTTCCTGTTCTGGAAGAAACGATCAGGATTATTGGATAGACGCACCTAATGATAGTACTGATATTATGCCGGATGCATCCTTCAGACATAATAAACAATTATTGCGGGATCGTGCACGCGCACTGCGGTCATCCCTTTCTCCGGCAGAAATCAGGGAAAAAAGCGAGCGCATCTGCAGGAATCTGATGGATGTGCTTGATGGTGAAAACCCACTTATGGTGTATGTATCAAAACCTAGGGAAGTGCATACCCGGGCCCTTATCAGTCTGCTTTTAGCACAGGGAAAAAGTGTTGTCGTCCCCATAATCGAAAAAGATACAAAAACCCTGAGGCTCTCCTACCTTGACGATCCCGCTGTCTTAAGCCAGAGCACATTTAACGTTTTAGAACCAGTCGGCCATGAACTACCGGCACAGGCCTCTGATGTGAAAGCGGTGATCATCCCCATGCTTGCATTTGATAAACGGGGAAACCGTCTTGGTTATGGTGCAGGCTATTATGACCGGTTTTTAACAACTCATCCCCACCTGACAAGGATCGGGATTGCGTTTGCCTGCCAGGAATTAACGGAGATCCCTGCTGACCCCACTGACGCCGGCATGGATATGATCGTGACTGATACCGGTATTATTCGCTGCCAGTGCAGGTAAAAGGAATGAATCGTCTCTTTGACAAAAATTCAAATACGCTCAAATAATCCCGGTACTAAAATACTCCTGCACGGTGATCACAATAAAACTGAATTTCGGTGGATTTGTTCCGCTTTCGACGGTAGACTGGCGGGGCAGGTCTGTCTGTACGGTCTTTTTACGCGGCTGTCCGCTCCGATGCTCATATTGTCAGAACGAAGCAATCCAAAGAGGGGAAGATTACCGGGATCTTAAGGAAGTCATCGATATGATCAAAACATCGGCACCCTTCATCAGCGGTGTCATGTTCTCCGGAGGAGAACCGGCAGCACAAAAGGATGCTCTCGTTGCCCTTGCAAAAAGTGCAAAAGAAATGAATCTTGTTGTCGGTGTCCAGACCAGCGGCCACTTCTTTGAGACAATCAGAACGCTGATCCAGCAAAAACTTGTGGATAAGGTTGCAATTGACTATAAAACGCGGTGGGAAGAGCCCGGCGTCTGGGAGCCGGATATCGCTCTTCTCCGTCAAAAATACCAGAAAAACGTCAGTAAATCGATTGAGATTTGTAAAAATGCCGTAAAAGAAGGTATCTTATCAGAGTTCGAAGTTGTAGTAACCCTGTTTCATGAGAATGAAAAATACATTAAGAAGATCTCGGACGAAACCGAGGATGTCCCTCTTGTTCTCCAGCAAGGTGAACACAAGATCCCTATGATGTCCCATGATGTTAAGAATATGACTGCATATATTGCTAAAAATCAAAGGCGCAAACAACAGTATACCCCCATGACACTTGCTGAAATCCAGAAGATTGCAGAGAACCTTAAACGGGATGTGCGAATCCGGACCCGCGATGTCGGAGAGATCGCTTGTAACAGGAGATTTATTTTATGAAGGTTTTAGGAGTCGTCGGGCTTCCCGCAAGCGGTAAAGGGGAGTTTTCAAAGATTGCAGCAGAACAAGGCATTCCGGTTGTGGTAATGGGCGATATGATCCGGAATGCGGTACAAAGGGCAGGACTTGAGCCGACTGATGCAAACCTTGGTGCAATGGCAAATAACCTTCGTGCAAAACAGGGTATGGATGCCATCGCACAGCTCTGTGTTCCCGACATCCAGTGCCAGACTGCTCCGATCGTACTGATTGATGGTATACGGGGAGAGGCAGAAGTGACCCTGTTCCGCAGGGTATTTCCCGGTTTTTTACTTATCCGGATTGACTCCTCATTTGAAACGCGGCTGTCACGGATCAGGACCCGCGGCCGGTCGGATGATTTCTCATCAGCCGGTGAACTCCGCACACGGGATGAGCGTGAACTTAGCTGGGGCTTAGGTAACGCATTGAACGATGCAGAGGTGCATATTTCCAATGAGGGAACCCTTGCAGATTTCAGTGCAGCAGTACATGCCTTCTTTCAATCCCAGGAGCGTGAGCCATGACCCTGAAACCGTATTTTTCTTCTTCTGCAAAGGTCTGGGACGATATTTCATGGGTATATGGTATCCAGGAAGCTGGGTATTCAGGCTGGGAGATTGTAAGCGACGGGAATTACCAGCTGGCAAATCCTGAATGTTTTTCAAAAATTCAGGAAGTGATAGCGGCAACCGGACTGGGGGTCACGGTACATGCACCCTATGGTGACCTGAACCTTGCCACCCTGAACGATCCGATCTGGCGCGAATCTATTCGGCAGGTCTGTTCCTGTATCAAATATGCATCAGCACTCACGGACCGGGTGACCATCCATCCCGGTTACCTGTCTCCTGTCGGCAAACTCCTGCCCCGCAAAGTCTGGGATCTCCAGAAGGAAGCACTTAAACAAATCGGAAGGTGTGCGGTTGAGCACTCGGTTCTTGCCTGCCTTGAAAATATGATCGGTGTCAAGGAATTCCTCTGCAGGGACCCTGAAGAACTCATCGGCATGACTGAAGGAATTGAGGGTATTGGCATGACCTTTGATTTCGGCCATGCACACACCATGGGAAAAGTCGAGGACTTTTTAAAATATACGAGAAAAGCACATCATATTCACATTCACGATAACCGGGGGATGTCTGATGAACACCTTGCGCTCGGCGACGGAATTATTAACTGGCCTGTCGTAGGTAAGACCATTGCTGCACAGTATGATGGTGTGATTGTTATTGAAGGCAGGTCAATTGAGGAAGCAAAGAAGAGTCTTTTGGTATTCAGGAGATTTTTTGTATGAGCGGTGAAACCCTGCATGTCTATTTCCTCGGAACCGCCGGGGCACTCCCGACCCCGCAGCGAAACCCGCCCTGCATCATGATCCGCCGTGGTTCTGACACCATCCTCTTTGACTGTGGTGAAGGCGCACAGCAGCAGATGATGCGTTCCCGGTGCGGTTTTTTGGTAAATGCAGTGTTTATCTCCCACTGGCATGCCGACCACTTCCTTGGTCTATTCGGTCTCGTCCAGACCATGTCATTCAACGGGAGGACCGAGCCCCTCACTATTTACGGCCCGGAATGGGTGCATGAGTTTGTTGCCGTGCTCAAACAGGTAGCACGCTTCAATCTCAAATTCTCCCTCGAAGCAGAGGAGCTGGGGAACGGTTCCTGGGTGAGGTTCGATGGCTACACCATTACCGCGTTTGCAGTAAAACACGGGCTTCCGTCCCTTGGCTACGTTCTCGAGGAGGACTCCCGCCCGGGCAGGTTCAACCGCGAACAGGCCATTGCTCTTGGTGTCCAACCAGGCCCGCTCTTTGGGAGGCTCCAGCGAGGAGAGAGCATCAGGACAGGGAGTGGTGATGACACCCGGGAAATTCTCCCGGAGCAAGTCATGGGCTCCCCCCGTCCCGGGCGCAAGATTGTCTATACCGGTGACACCCGGGCGGTGCACATGCAAATCCGGGATATTGCCCATGATGCAGATCTCCTGATCCATGATGCCACCTACGATGAGTCTGAATCTGAGCGGGGTGCGGAGTTCTTCCATGCAACTGCAACACAGGCAGGAGAAGCTGCTGCAGTGCTGAATGCCCGGACGCTTGCGCTTGTACATACCAGTTCACGTTACCCGGATGCAACGGTTCACGTCACAGAAGCAAAGAAAAAATTTTCAGGAAATGTAATTGCACCCAATGATCTTGAGGTGGTTGAGATTTCCTTCCGGGATGAAATTTAGGCGATTAAGCTATTCATGCAATCCACGAGAGTGACCCCCTCTCTCCCCCAAAGGGGAAGGAAATGCAAGGGGAACTCCCCTTGACCCCCCTCTCTGTTTTTCCTGTAATGCCAGTTAAAATTCCTCGTCGACATAATGAAGGGTAATCCCATGAACAAAGATATTGCAACAATGGAATATGTATGCAACAGGATGTTTTTTATAAACGATACCTTTGATTAAAACAATGCCGGATACCATGAACTTAAACGTCACAACACCCAAACTATTGAGCAATCGGCTTAGCTTCGTTATGCAATGATGCAACTCGATCAAATAACAACAATGCAGGAAACAGATACGCTTCGCTGTGTGTGGTGAAAACAATGGAAAATACTACGGTAATTGTCTATCGGCTTGGTGCAGGATGCGACCTTTCCGATGTCGAGGAAGGAAAGGTCTACCAGGCAAAAGTGCAGGGGTTTGCAACATTTGGGATGTTTGCCCAGATAAATGACCGGATCAAGGGACTTGTCCACAAGAGTAACATCAAGGCAGAACATAAGGAACGGGATCCGATCCTTGTCAGGGTCCGCCAGATCCGCCCGAATGGCAATATCGATCTGGAAGAAGTCCTGCTCCAGGTCTACCAGGTGCAGGCTGTGGATCGGAAATCCACGACAGTAAATATTGCCGACCTGAGGGATAAAGTTGGAAAGACTGTGGCCATTGAAGGGGAGATCTCGCAGATCAAACAGACAAGCGGTCCCACCATCTTTACGATTGTTGACGAGACCGGGACCCAGAATGCGGCTGCATTTATTGAAGCCGGTGTACGTGCATATCCCGAAGCTGAGCTTGACAATATTGTCAAGATCATTGGCGAAGTCATGATGCGCAATAACCAGCTGCAGATTGAAGTTGACTCCCTGTCCGTTCTCACGGATGAAGATGCGGACGCGGTGAAACTCAGGATAGAAAAAGCACTTGATGTAAGGTCAGAACCGGAAAACATTCCGCTGCTGGTAAAAAGCGATGTCTTAGAAAAACTCCGCCCTGAGATGAAGAAGATCGCAAAAATTATCCGGAAAGCGGTCTTTACCTCCCAGCCGATCATCCTGCGCCATCATGCAGATGCAGATGGTATCTGTTCAGCAGTGGCAATAGAACAGGCCGTTGTTTCGCTCATAAAAGAGAGCGGCGGTGACTTTGATGCAGATCACTTCTTATTCAAACGTGCCCCGTCAAAAGCACCATTCTATGAGATTGAAGATATCACCCGTGACCTTGACTTTTCCTTAAAAGACCATATCCGATTCGGGCAGAAGATGCCGCTGGTCCTTCTTACGGACAATGGCTCAACAGAAGAAGATGAACCTGCGTACAAGATTGCCAGTGTCTATGATATTCCCTTTGTGGTCATCGATCACCACCACCCGGATGCGACCATCGACAAGTACCTCAAGGCCCATGTCAACCCCTACCATGTTGGCGGGGATTTCGGGATTACTGCAGGAATGCTCGGCACCGAGGTCGCACGGCTTATCAACCCGAAGATTGAATCTGTTATCCGGCACCTTCCGGCCGTGGCCGGTGTGGGTGACCGGAGCGAGGCCGAGGAACGAAAGCTCTTCCTTGCCCTTGTCCGTGACCAGTACACTGAGGCAGCATGCAAGGATATCGCCCTTGCACTTGACTACGAGCAGTTCTGGCTTCGGTTCAATGACGGGAGGGAAATAATAAAGGATATCTTAAACCTGACTGGAAATCCTGAACGGCACAAAAAACTCGTGGCACTGCTTGTGGAAGGTGCCAATACCATGATAGAAGACCAGATGAGTGCCTGCATGCCTCATGTGGTTCCTCGGGTGCTCAAAAATGATGCACACCTGTTCTGTATCGATGTCGAGATCCATGCTCACAAATTCACGTTCCCCCCGCCGGGTAAAACGAGCGGAGAAGTTCATGACCGGCTCTGCAGGCAGAATGTGGGTAAGCCAGTTGTCACGATTGGATTTGGTCCTGACTTTGCGGTGCTGCGTTCACGCGGTGTGCTCATGAATATCCCCAGAATGGTCAGAGAGCTTAAAAATGAGATACCCGGTGGCGGAATAAGCGGTGGCGGACACCTTGTTGTTGGCAGTATCAAGTTCGTGGAAGGTATGCGCGACGTGGTGCTCGAAGCACTCATCAGTAAAATATCGGATGCCCCTGTACAACCATAAAAATTCACCGGTAATTTTTAAAAATACCTTCAATACTGCTCCCAAATGCTCATAACTCATAGTAATCAAGTGTACGGGAAAAAGCTCATCCGGTGCCCTTGATATATAATTTCTGGTCAGATTTTTTGGGCAGCAGAAGAAAAAAGACTGAATTTTTTGTACAATAATCAGATATATATATATACAAATTGACATATATGAGTTTTAAACGCTGAGGAGCTACATGTCAACCACAAAAAAAATTCGTGAGACGTACAACGAAACCCAGCACAAAATTGTCCAGTACCTCAATTCGGGTATAACCAAGGGAAAACACTATTTCAAATCGAAATACATTGCAAAAGAACTCGGGTTATCGCCTAAAGAGGTTGGGACAAACATGGCGATCCTTGCTGATATCTGTAAGGAACTCGACATTATACGTTGGAGCTATTCGAACAGTACGACGTGGATGGTCACGCCGCGGGCGATGTAACGAGCGCCCATTCATTTCTTCTTTTTATCATGGAAAAAGTTCTGGAGTTTGAATCAGAGGTAGAATTCGTTGCTGACATCAATGATCACAAAGATTGCCTGATGTCACAGGATCCTACCCAGGAGAACCCGAATGCTCTCTGGTTCAATATTGATATTCCCAAAGGGCACAAGGTAAAAGCCGGAGACCGTGTGCGGGTTACTGTAGAAAAAATCTAGATCACCTATCTCAACTGTTTACTCTTCTTCTCGCCTCTTTGTGATACCCTGCGAGTTCAACCGGGGGTTACTGTGGGTGGTAGGCATCGTAATAGGTACGGGGAGTCTCTAACGTGATCCGGTAAAAATCGACAGATGTAGCGCTGATGATCATATAGAGTTCTGTGTTTGATATCTGGATGATCCGGTAGGCGCTCCCATGGTTGAGGATCTCCACACCTTCGATGATGGTGCCATCAGAAGCATTGCACAGGAGCATGCGGAAGTTGCCATATTGCGGGCTGGTATTTGCTATAACGGAGATATTCAGCACCCAGAGTGGATAGGGAACAGTGAATTCCTGCGTGAGTCCGCCTCTTTTTTCCTCGATAAATGCAAAAGGAACAAGGTCCATATTACGCTGGAGAATATCCGATGCCCCGAAATTTTCCATGTTTTCAGGAAGTTTTAATCGCGGGTAGGAGAGAGGTTTTTCAGAGTAATAAATCCTGTACAACGCTGCTTCCGTGGGACGTGGGACTGGTGTCATTTCCTTGAAGGTAGGTGTGATGATTGTCTGGACCGGCAGGGGGATACGGGTCTGCTCAGGAAGGTTTGTAGCAACAGGAACCTGAGGTAAAAACCCGGAAATTGACTGTGGGTTTACCAGGATCGCAATTACAATAACGGTGATAATTCCAGCTGCAAAAAACAGGATATCTCCTTTTTCCACACAGAGTACTGATTTACTTTCTATAAAAACTGTGAAGGTATTGCTCAGGTTTAATTACAAGATCGGAATTCAAGGTATCCGATAGTAATTATCATGATGTCAGACATAACCGGTTCTCTCATGGGATCGATACCCGGAAATTTAAATCCCTCCGGAGAATAAAGGATCTGTATGGAGCAGCCCGACCTTCAGACATGGATCATGTTCTTCGTGATCGCATTGGGTGCCCTCCTCTGGGCAGTGTTACTGTCTGCCCAGGGAGATATGCTCTGGGTGAGTCTTATTCTGGTGATTGTTGTTTTGGGAGTTACGTTCTTCAAGATTTTTAAGCAGATTTCTGCCAATGCATCAAAAAAGAAGGCGCAAAAAGAGCTCACCGATGATCTCCGGCGATTAACCGAATCAAGCGATGCAAATTCCGGTATTGAAAACCGAAAAATCCGTTAATGGTCTGATGCACAAGTTACCCCACTAAAATTCTCCTGCCAAAAAAAAAGAGTTTTTTTCATCAACCCTATGAGGAGATATCAATTTTTTTGGCTCTGTAGAAATCCTCTTTTTTCTATATTCCTTTATTCTCTGCGGCAGCTTGGAGAATGACCCCCTCTTTTTTTGGGATATATCTCAACATTATCAGGAGTTATCGCAATAGGAGGGATGCCCGAGCGGGGGGGCGGAAGCATGAAAAGCTGGAACCCCAGAAGCGATTGTTTGTTTTTTATGAGGATTTCAACAGAGCCGATTTTTTTTGATGCGAACAATGGTGAGAATGGAGGCAATGATTAATGCAGCCTTAAGAGAGCGTCAGAACAATTAATTCTCCAATGAATTTTTCAGAGCCAAATAATCTGTAAAAAAGATAACTATCATAACCCGGCGATCCGGAGCATCATCCCAATGAGTAATCCGGACATGGATGAGGACGCAGCATACATCCCGATAAGAATATACCCGGCAATAACTCCGATTTTTAATGGTGTGTATGTTCGGTTGAGGTTAAGCCTGCGAATAACACGAACCGATTGTGCATACGGTGAAATCTGTGGTTTATTTTTCTTTATCCTGTTCATGGATGTCACCCTGCCAGAGAGAGAGTTTTCCTTCCATTGATATTATGAGCACCCTGTTTTCTGGTGCCCGGGCATGTGGTATTATGATGATGTGGATTGGTAATATTTATATTTTTTTTTATGATAAAATTAAATTACGTCGTTGCACGCCGTTGTGAATTCCAATGCTATGAATGATTAACCAAAGAGTCCCTTTTTCTGCTTCTCGCTTTCCGCAATACCCTTTAACCTCTCAAGTTCGGCGCGAATCGTTGCCTCACGCTGCCGGGTAAATGTTTTCAATGATGGACTTGTTGTCGGGTTGTTCAGGAGTTTGTCCATTGAATCGAGAGCTGCAATGTCTTCATTTATATGTGTCTCGATATCATTTGCTGCCGACTTGTCACCTCCAAAGAAGAAGGTAACAATCCCGTTTCGGGTCTGGATGGATTTTTCATCTGCCGAGAAGTGTGAAAGGGAGTCCTCAATCTTCTTTGCATGCTCCGCCAGCTGGGTGGCTGTCGGTCCCGGCACTGATGAGAGCGACGTGAGGCTGCTCGTTACAATCACCACGGAATCGCGTGACTTCTGTGAAGAATCGTCAGGTCGCGATGCATGTTCAACGCTCAAGGTACTGAAGTGTTCGCTTTCGTGAGCTGTAATAATTGTTATGCCATGTTCGATCTCAACCTCAGATGCATCCTTTGAAGAGCTTTCGGATGATGATTTTGATTCTGCTTCGCTCCCTGAAGGAGAGGAATCTTTTGATCCCGAGGAGCTATCTTTGCTGCTGCTATCCGCGCTACCGCGGTCCTGACTGGTACCCTCCTTGCTACTGCCGTCACTGCTACTCTTGTCGCTTTCACTACTACCGCTGTCACCGCTACTTCCACCACTGCTACTTCCGCCACCACCAGAACCTTCTGCAAGTACCGGAACGACATATGTCGCGAGTACCAGGGCGACTATGAATAAGACAAAAAGTCGTTTCATGATAATCTCCTCACCAATATGATGCTCCTCTCTTTTATGTTCAAATATATTTTCGCTTGAATTTCAAAAATTGGAAAATGCCGTTATACAAGGTATTGGGAAGAAGTATGAATTATTAGGCTTCTGATTTCAGTGAGGCAATGATCCGGTTTCTGGATATTTTTTTTTAAAATACCGGGGAAATCCTAAAAAAATAAAATCCGTGCGAGATCTATTCCACCCGGGCCCCTATCCAACAGGGTCGCACTGGTAGCCGCGAGCTGCCAGGATATCGATTACCCGTTTATCCTGTTTTCTGTCCCTGAGACCGGGTATTGGTGCGACCTCTTCTTTCCAGATCTTTTCAAGTATTTTGTCCGTTGTCCTGAGATCATGAGTTCCCATAAGCCTGCCACACTCGTGCCCTTTATGGTCATAGATCAGCATCCGGTAACAGCGGAATTCTTTGCAGACCCGGGGGCGGGTGGCGTAAATGACACAGGTAAATCCATCTCCTGAATTGTTCTTTTTCAAAAAAGGACATCCTTTAGCAGGTTTTCCTTCGTTTGAATCCAGAGGGTAATTTAGGGTGTTGTCGCCTTCAACATGGGCGAGAAACATCTCGTTTTTTATTCCGTACCGGCAGAAAAAATCCCGATGGTTGAGCTGGCGCTCAATCTTGATAAAATCCCCGAAACTGGCACAGCATTTCCCACACCCGGAACATTTGAACGCAACCATTTTCTCAAACGAGGTTTTGGGTGGGAAGGAGATAAAAGTATACCGGAATGAGATGATGGGCACTTTTCAAGTGAGATGTTGACTATATTGTGAGATGCGAAATCCCGTTATGCACGGGGGATATCCCTGAAATTCAGGTACGAAAATCCCTAAACCCCTGCCCCTGCAGGATAGTTTTTACCTTATATAATCAAACACAGGATTACCCATGGATACAAAAAACTTCAAGGACACCATTGCAGCATCTCCTTATATCTTTACGATTGGTGTAGCCGGCGACAGTGGATCGGGTAAGACCACCTTTACCCAGGGGGTGCGGAGTATCTTTGGAAATGATCTTGTATCAACAATCACCCTTGACGATTACCACCGCTTTGACCGTGACGGACGGAAGGAGCAGGGACTGACGCCGCTGGACCCGAAAGCAAACCATATAGCCCGCCTGGAACAGGACCTGCTTCAACTTCGTCGGGATGTGCCGATCAATAAACCGGTCTACAATCACACAACGGGAATATTTGATCCCCCGGTTGTCTTTTTCCCCAAAAAGATACTGATCCTTGAAGGTCTTCACACGCTGTTCACACCTCGCTTACGAAAAAATCTTGATTTCACCCTCTTTGTTGATCCAGCAAACCAGGTGAAATATGACTGGAAAATTAAACGGGATGTTATCGACCGTGGATACTCCCATGAAGCGGTACAAAAGGAGATAATTGAACGGGAACCGGCATATGAACAGTATATCGCCCCCCAGAAGGAGTTTGCCGACGCCGTTATCGGGATCGATTACTCCCGTTATGGCAGGGAGCTCGGCTCTGAACGCAACGTGTACCAGGTTACCCTCTCCCAGACCCGCATGAAGCAGAACCTCGAAAATATTGATCTCTCATTAGACCTCTATTCCATTCTCTCGTTATCTGAAAGGAATTTCTCTCTTGAATTTTTCAACAGCAACCATGGCGGGCACAGGATGGGACAGCTGATTATGGATGGGGAACTGAGCGCACACGTAGTAAAAAAACTTGAACACAGTATCGAGAAGCAGACACAGGTCCATCCCATCTCCATCTTCAGGAACCATACTTATGTGACAGCAGGAGATCTCGCCCAGCTGATTCTCTGCTGGAGGATAATCCACCGCCGTATTTTCATCGAGACTTACCGTTGAAGATGATCCGGGAACCTGATACGGGGCATACTAAAAAATACCTGATTCTTTTAAAGAACTCCTGCCATAAATACGGCAATGAAGATATACCTTTACAGGAAACCATGAGTACTGAAAAGAGACGGTTGCTATGAAAACCATTGGTGTCCTGACCGGCGGTGGCGACTGCCCCGGGCTCAACGCAGTGATACGGGCTGTTGAGAGGGCAGGAGTAAAATATGGATTTGAGACCCTCGGAATCCGGAACGGCTGGCTGGGGATCATCAACGGGGATGTCGAACCGCTCACCGATTTTTCCGTATCGGGAATCCTGCCCAAAGGGGGAACAATCCTGGGTACCTCCCGCACAGATCCATTAAAAACAGCAACGGACTTCCAGAAAATACAAAACAATATGAAAAAATTCGGGATTCATGCACTGGTTGTTATCGGCGGTGACGGGACACTGTCCGCTGCACGCGATTTGGTTCATCGCGGAATTCCCCTGGTGGGAATCCCCAAGACCATTGACAATGATATCAGCGGAACTGATACAACATTTGGCTTTGATACCGCTGTTTCCACCGTCACTGAAGCGATTGATCGCCTCCATACAACCGCTGAATCACACCACCGGATTATGGTTGTTGAAGTCATGGGACGCAGTGTAGGGTGGATTGCCATCATGGCAGGTATCGCCGGGGGGGCAGATGAGATCCTGATCCCGGAAGTGCACTTCAATCTCGATGAAGTCAGTAAAAACCTTAAAGCCCGGTATGATACAGGTAAAAAATTCTCTATTGTCGTGATTGCTGAAGGAGCCCATGAAACAGATCTCGGCCTTCCAACAATTCCCGAAAATCAGCGGGATGAATGCGGTCACGAGAAGTTTGTCGGGATTGGCAACCTGTTAGGAAGAGAGCTGGAACGCCGGCTGGGTATCGAGACCCGGGTGACCATACTCGGGCATGTCCAGCGGGGGGGATCACCAACCGCATTCGACCGCATCCTTGCTACCCGGTTTGGTGTAGCAGCTGTGCAACTTGTGCAGGCTGGCGAGTTTGGAAAGATGGTGGCAATACAGGGAAACCGGATTACCAGTATACCCATCGAGTCAGCGGTTAGCCATCTCAAGAAAGTGGATACTCATTTCTATGAACTGGCCATGACGGTCATTGGCGGTCGGAGATGAAGAGGAAAAATACGGGCTCAGAAAAATCCTCTCCCGGTGCAGAGTATCCAGTCTGCTGGGACGGCCCGTTACCAAAGCCTTCTGTCCGGAATGCAAAAGACCTGCGGGAAGTTCTTGCGGACCGGTCGTGCACCACCACCGGACCAGTCTATTATATGTACCGAAATATTTCCCGTTCGGATGCTGATCGCTGCTGGCTTTCCGCACAGGACCTCCGTTATGACATTACGGTTATTCCCCCTCGTGAGATCTGTGGGGAATTCATCAAGACAAAAGGACATTATCATCCTGATAATCCATCGGGTATCGGTTACCCGGAAGTCTACGAAGTACTGTCCGGTATAGCACATTTCCTGATTCAGAACCGTGATTTTTCTGATATCGTCATGATTGCAGCTTCTGCCGGTGAGATTGTGGTAATCCCCCCAGGATACGGGCATGTTACGATCAACCCGTCCAAAAATACTGCCCTGCAGATGGCAAATATTGTATCTACCCGCTTTGAAAGTGATTACCGGGGATATGAATCGCTTCATGGGGCAGCGTATTTTGAAAAGGTGAAGGAAGGATTTGTAAAGAACCCGACCTATACTACATCATCCTCTCTCCGGTTTGCAACGGTATCGCAAAAAGCAGCATGCTCCGGCACGATCTCTGCCCCCCTGTATGACCTTATTGAACAACAGACTCCATCGCTCGAATTTCTCAACAGGCCGGAAAAATACCTGTCATTATTCCAAAAACTCTGATTGATACCACTTTTTTATCGGGAGATGGTCCTCATATCCGGCAGATTGTGGTTATCTCTTTTTTAAATTTTGGCAATTGCAGGAATAACCAGGTTTCAGCTCTGTAGAAATCCTCAATTTATGAATTGTTTAATAACTATTCTGTAGTTGTTGTGAGGTTGACCCCCTCTCTCCCCCAGAGGGGGAGGCACCCCAAGGGGAACCCCCTTGCCCCCCTTATCGTGCGAAATTTTCAATTAACCCCCTTGCCCAGCGAGGGTCCGATGAGGCGCCCGAGCGACCCCCAAAGGGGGGGGAAATGCTCGCAAAATTCATAAGACCTCATTTATGAACCGCTGGTTTGAATTAAATTTTAAAAAATTTTTCGAAATGTTAGAATTTATTCAGCCATCCAGGATTTCTACAGATCCCTGGTTTAATCTAAACATCCATTGTTCAATCTGGTATCAGGGAAGTTATCGCAATACTATTGCTGTTCCCTCAAGGGATAACAACGGGTATCCAGCCTTGGTTAAGGGCGTCTTTTTTTATCAGGCGAGCGTTTTTTGGTGAACAATCCGTTCTTTATCAATGCCTTATTTATTGACCAGTGTCCACGCCCAAAGTCTTCTTGTAATCTTTCGATAATCTGTTTTCTGGACATACCCTCAGCGCAAAGGCAGGTAAATCGTTCACGAAGATGCCTGATGTCCTGATCCGTCCAGGTCTTTTTGGCATTCTTTGGAATGCCGCTTGCAGGATTTTGTAACCGGGCAAGCAGAGAACCCGGAACCAGGTTTTGTAATTCACGAACCTTTGCCTCAAAGATCTGCCGGGAAATTTCAAATCCGATAAACCTGCGATTGAGACCGAGTGCAACAGCAGCGGTTGAAAATCCACCGCAGAAGAAATCTGCCACAACCTCTCCCTCATTGCTGCTATACTGGATCATCTTGATGAGTAATTTTGTCGGCAGTTCATTTTTGTTCTTCATCTGGCCGGGTTTATACTCCCGGTTAATTATCCAGACATCCTCCCGGTCAAAATTATTGAGTGATCTGCCTTCGATCGTTTTTTCGTTAAGGCTATACCGGGATTCAAGATTGAATGTCCGTTTACCCCCGGGTTTTTCGTAAAAGAGAATGTGGTAATGGGATGATACATATTTCCTGCGGGTGAACACCCCGAAATTATACTTCCAGATAATATGGTTAACCTCCCTGAGTTTTGTCGTTTTCAGGGCATTGAGAATGTCGATAAGATTGGTATAACCCGATATAATATAGATCGAACCGCCCGGTCGCAGGACCCGCTCGGCTTCTTCTATCCACCTCATAGTGAAATCTGCATATTCCGCACGGGGAATCTCAACATATCCGTCGACAACAAAATCTTCATTCCGGTTGTAGTGCCGGTGGAGCAGATCACCATTTATTCCATACGGAGGATCGGTAATGATGAGATCAACTGAATTATCGACGATGTGTTCTGCTGCTCCTGATATGCAGTCACCGTTATAAAAGGTGCTGTTGTGGATAACGACTGGTTGCATGGTTCATCAGGGTTTTAATAAACGTAATCCCTGCTGTATAGTAAGAGATTATCGTATTTTAGTACGCATGTCAATAAAACAAAGAAGCAAAATTAAGAAGCAAAATTTTTTGCCGGGGAAGAATTACCAGTGCACCTGCCAGCTCTTTTTTGTCCGGTATTTGCCAAGACTTTACTGTTAATCAGAGCAGCTTGCATGCAGCCCAACCATATTATTAATAAGTATTACAGGTTTACCATTGGATCATGAACGGGTTGCACAGACCACTCTTTTATGGATTCTGTGTTCTTTTCGTACTCTTATCCGGTTGTGTGTCAACAGAAGTCGGTGATGCCAGGTACCAGAATAACGGTATCCTGGTCAGTGTGAACAGCAGCAGTGCAATGCCGGATGCCTTCATGCAGGTGACAATATATGAGGTAAAAGGTCTCCAGCAGCAGGAATCCCTTTTCGTAACGTCCCCGGTAAACCTGACCCCGGGGGAAAATAAGGTTTTTTTCCCGGCTCCACTGCAACCGGGTACCTATAAACTGCGCATTTATCTTATCCATAACGGTGAGCGCAAAACAGCAGTAATCCGGGATATCGTGGTGTGATTGACGAAATCTTCTCAAAAAGCCCTGATCGATGCAGCTCGCGGCATTACTCCTGCTGATGCAGTATTCAAAAATGCGACCATCTTTGATCCGTTCACCTGTTCGTGGGATGAAAGGACCCTTGCAGTAAAAGATGGTATTATTCTCGGGACGGGAGATTACCAGGGAAAAAAAGAGTACAATGTATCTGGTAAATACATTGTTCC
>Ga0315284_10005300_pt1 | contig 18308 bp, 20 predicted proteins | sample YL17G09_16_MG_FD_203696 | JGI IMG/M metagenome (GOLD analysis project Ga0315284, IMG submission 203696) | Sediment microbial communities from Yellowstone Lake, YNP, Wyoming, USA - YL17G09_16 | ecosystem: Environmental > Aquatic > Freshwater > Lake > Sediment | place: USA: Wyoming | collected...
AAAATCTGTCCAGCTTGACAAAATAGTGTATGCATTTGTTACAACATTTTTTCATTTTGCAACAAAATGGGAAAAAAATTGACAAATAGGAGGCCTTTTTTGATAGTAAAAAGGGCAATTCTGTCCAAAATTTTTTTTTTCGTATGCATTTGTTACAGTGAAAAATGAAAAGTCGCTGTAACAAATGCATACGATTTTTTTTAAAATGGACAGATTTTTTTTCCTATTTGTTACATTACGTTTTTTGTTTTTTAACAATTGCATTTTTTAATCGTTTAAATGAAAATTCTCCCACTCTCTTTTTGTCAAGTTATATAGATTACTTTATAACTTATTGATTTTAAATAAGTTATTAAAAAAACATAAAATTACTTGATAAAATGAGCGGCAAAATTTGCCGGTTTTATATAAAAAATTAGATTTTCTTTAAAGTTTATAAACTAAGTTAGTAAACTTAAAACATCTAAGTTATTGATTTTTCGTGGACAGATTTTTTTTTGATTTTTACTTTACTTATGGAAATTTTACTTTACAAGAGATTTAAAATATAGATAACTTATTGATATATATATGAGTTATAAAAATTAACATTTAATATTAAAATTTATAACTTATTGATATTAAATAAATTATAGAAGAAAAAATAGTATTTTTATTATCATTTTTTCTCATAAGTAAATATTTTTACTTCTATTTGTAAAGAAAAAATGGTCAATTTTATAGTATAGGCGATCTTGTTTTGGCAAACTTGACAAATGGTATAGCATTTTTTACATTTCTACTGTATGCATTTGTAACACGCTATCTTAAATGATATCAATTTCGCCATTTTTGAAATACCCGTTGGACAGAATCGATGTTTCGGAATTGAAAATTTAAAACTCGTTTTCAATGACTTATGAATTTTTTTGTTAAAAAAAAATAGTATATTAAAATTAAAGAAGGGATAATAATGTTAAATTTTAATTTTTCTTTAAATCAAAGGCTTCTTGAAAGATATAATAAATCTTTTAAAAAAGCTATTAAAGATCATTGGAATTACATACAGGATGTTGTTGATACTTTTAAAATACAGAATAATAATACACAACCTAGCGGTGAAGCGGAACAAATGTGTTTGATTTTATATTCTGTAATATGTGTGATAACTAAAAAAAAATATATTTCTTATGGGGAATTTATACTTAAAATGGAATTAATATCAGATTTTTCACAGAATATGATTGATATTAACCAGGAACTTTTTAAAAATATTAAAGATATCGATTTTAATATCTTTCCCATCAAATATGTGATTGATTTTAATAAAAAATGTGAAAACAATAATGCTATTGAAATTATTGAATCATATCTGCAGGATAATGATTTTTATAAAGATCTCAATATATATGAAGAATTTAATGAATTTAAAGAACGCTGTCTTTTAAAAGCTATAAAAATTAATAAAGAAATGCATGATAAAGAATATTTTGCAACAATATCAAATAGTCTTCTTGCAAAAGTTATTATGTGCCGATATTTAAAAATAATTATTTCAATACCGGTATATAATTCTGATTTTTATCCTAATGATAATGATCTTGAAATTATTATAAAAAAAATTTTTAAAAAGGAGTTTTGATGAAAGTGGTAATTATTGTAAATGGTGGCGTTGTTCAGTCTGTCTTGGTGGATGATGAAAATCTTAAAGTATTGGTCTTGGATCAAGACAATGAAGATGGAGATCAATTTATTGATAGTGATGGTAATATTTTTACAGCAAGCGCAGACACGTTTAAAAGGGTTGATAAAAAGGGCGTCGATCAATATTTTAATTTATTATAAGGAGTAATTATGGCAAAAATATTAATAAGTAATCAAGAAGAATTTGATCGGATTAAAATTATTCAATATGATGATGAGGTTATTTTTGAATCCAATAGTATACTGGTTAATTGTGTGTTAGAGGTATATGGTATTTTAAGATTAAAAGGGAATAATTATTGTGATAGATCCAATAATAGATATATACTATTAAAAGGAAATGGTCAGGTGCATAGCGAGTCGTGGAGTTCATCACAGGTGCATATCGTGTCGATGGATTCATCACAGGTGCATATCGTGTCGAGGGATTCATCACAGGTGCATATCGTGTCGATGGATTCATCACAGGTGCATAGCGTGTCGTGGGATTCATCACAGGTGCATATCGTGTCGAGGGATTCATCACAGGTGCATAGCGAGTCGAGGGATTCATCACAGGTGCATAGCGAGTCGATGGATTCATCACAGGTGCATAGCGTGTCGTGGGATTCATCACAGGTACATAGCGAGTCGTGGGGTTCATCACGGGTGCATAGCGAGTCGTGGGATTCATCACAGGTGCATAGCGTGTCGTGGGGTTCATCACAGGTGCATAGCGTGTCGTGGGATTCATCACAGGTACATAGCGAGTGTTATAATTATTCAATAATTTTTGCTAACAGATTGGCGTCTCTTTATATAAGGGGATATTCGGTTGCTTTGTTACCAGATGATTTTGTTATTAAAATTAACAAAGAAGATACTTGTGTTGTTCAAAGATATAAGGTACAAGAATCATTTTTTGAGAGAAATAGAGTGAAAGTAGAGAATGGTGTTTGTGTACTTTATAAGAAAGTAAGTAAAAAATATAAAACGCAGGAAGATACAAGAAACGAAACTGTGTGGACAATTGGTAGTATAGTGGAATACAAACAATGGGAGCCAACTGGAAGTGAATGTGGCGAAGGTAAGTTTCATGCTTGTTCAAGGCCTTATTTTTGTGATGAGTTTAGGAATAATGTTGGAGATAAGTATATTGCTATAGAGGTTAGGATGGAAAATGTTTATGAGTGGAAAAATCCAGAGTATCCACATAAAATAGGATTTCGTAAAGGATTGGTGGTATACGAATGTGATAAATATGGTAATAAAAAGGAGGGTTATTGTGAATGAAGAAAAATATCCTATTGAAAAATGGAAAAATGATGTTACACATGGCGATACCCTTCTTGGATATGAAGATTGGGTTCGTCATCAAATTGAATCAAATCCTATCATTGTAGCGGTTATTAAAGATGATAAAATTGAAATTGCCGTTATTTATTTTAACCGCCAATTAGCGACAGATGATTTTGTTATGAAATGTAAGAATTATGGAGCTAATATTGGCGATATCGCAGCCGCCATGGTCGATAATTTATTTATAGGAGAAACCCATACGATTTGTATGTTTTATTCCCGAATTAAGGAATCTGTATGATTAATGATATCGATTTTCATTTTCCTATTAAAAAAAATAACGCTCCTTCTTATCGGAAATATCAAAAAGAAACCATTGAAAAAATTCTCAATGGTTTCTACGATAAAAAATTTGTCGCTGTCGAGGGGCCGGTCGGATGTGGCAAGTCCGTAATTAATTATACCGTTGGAAAATGTCATGGTAAAAAAGTTACTTATCTGACGTCGATGAAATCGCTGCAGGACCAAATTAACCGGGAGCGGTGGGTTGGAGTAAGATCGTTAAAAGGAAGGACCGGTTATTTATGTAATATTGAATTAGATAAAAGAATTACCTGTGGTTATGACGGGGATGGATATAGGACTTGTGAAAATTGCGACGTTTCCGATTTAAGGCCGCGCGATACCACTATGGAAAAATTTATTAACGCTATGGTTGATATCTGGGAAAGCGACGATGATCGTTCTAGTTTTATAGGTGAAGACGATTTTATACAAGTGATGAAAACGCAGTTGATACCCGTAAAAATAGAAGAATATATAGCGGAAACCTCGCGGCCCGATGAGGATAGAAAGGCGTTTTATGTCGGTCTTCCACGATATGATAGCACTGTTAAGGAACTGATTGAAAAACTTGTCGTTGAATCGATATCGTGTTCATTAACTTATAGGGAATGTTATCATAAAAGCAGTAGAGAATTGGCAAAAATCGCTGACACGAGGGTTCTTAATCCTGATGTGTTTTTTAATTATAATCAGGGTATGTATTCTCCGTTTCATCATAGCGATCTTATGGTAATCGATGAATGTCATGGATTTGACGGTATTATGCAGAGGATATTTGGGTCTAAAATTCCTATTACCATTATTAAAACAATATACGGAATTGATTTGTCAGAAATATACAATACCGAATCTGGCGTCGAATCAATTAAGAAATTACATGAATTATATGATTCTTATTTAATTTACATAATGCGTAGTCTTTCTTTTATTAAAAAACTTGGAAAAATTTTAACAATTCATGATAATGAATCGTATTATAATGTTAAATCAAAGTCAATCGTTTTCCAGTATTTTCAAAGTTGTTTTAATAAAATTTATGGAAGAACAAAAAGGGTGGATTATAACTTTCTCGATATCCTTACCGGTAAAGTAGATGATTATGATGTAAACGGTGCATTGAATGAGTTTATGGAAATTATGTATGAAAAATTTAAACTTATTTATTCAAGTAAGATTAATCTCATTATTGATAATATTAAAAACTTTTCCGACGATAAGGTTGGCGAGTATTTAATTAAATTATATGACGTATTAAATCCATTTCTTTCACGGTTCTTATTCCTTAAGGGAATTGAATCTTCATTTATCTTTGAAAAAACCAGTGAAAAAAGAACAACTGTTTTATATGACACCCCTTTTGCCCATGAGGATAATTTGGCAAATAAATCTGAACAAGCCCTTGAAATCGTTGTAATTGATCCGGGAAAAATAGCCAATATATTTTTTTATTCCAAGGCCGATAAGGTCCTGTTTTCTTCCGGTACATGGATTTATCCGGAAACGCAAAAAAAGAAATTAGGTATTTCTGAAGTGGAGTTAATTAAAATACCCAGTACCTTTGATATTGCGCGAAGGAGAATTTATGTTCTGGATAATATGATAAATTTTTCCCTAAAAGAGGACGGTTGTTATTATTATAAACTGTATCCTGAAGTGTTTGTTGAGCAGTTAGAATCTTTGGTATTAAAAATCAAGAAGTTAATTCGTAATAAATATACTATCGATCCTAATATAATAGTACATTGTCATACGAATCAATTATCTGAATTGATTGCGGCAAATCTTAACAATGTTGATAATTATTGGATACATTTACATGGGCAAGTCTGGAACAAAAAATTAAATAAATATATTGATTCTCTTGAAAAGGAAGTTATATTATCTAATATTGAGAAGAATCATGATTCAGGTATTACGATCGTCTCGCCTTCATTGACGGAAGGAGTGGATTTTAAATATGGTAAAGCAAGGGCGCAAATAATCCTCAAGCACCCAATTCCTAATATTGAGGCTGCGTATATTAAAAATAAAAGAAAGGGAAATCTTGAGCTAGAAATATCCCCGGATCCCGATTTTGTTCAGCATGTGATATATACGACATTGTCACAGCAATATGGACGAATAATGAGGTCTGAGGACGATTGGGGTTTTACTTTTATTTTTGATAATAAATTTTATCAGGAAGCGCGATGGATGATTAAGCGACCGAAATTACTTGAAAAAATGAATGTTAATTTTTTCTTTGAAGGAATAATGTATGAAAAAGGTCAATTTATAACACCATTTAAACAATAAGAAAGGATGGTTTTTATGACCGAAAGATGTAAAGGCGTATTGAGAAATGGCATGGATGTTCAGATTATGCAAACGGATTCCATGTTAACTGAAGAGGTGATTTTGAATATCGGCGGAGTCGGGTGCGAAATTTTTCAAATTTCGTCGGCAAAAAGAAATATTAATGGAAAATCTACTCGTGGATTTCTTGTAAGTCCGCGGGTGAAAAAGGCTCAGTTTATAGCAATCCCCGAAGTACTTCATAAAGAGGCGTCGCTAGAAGACGTCGTTTAATTATGTGTATTAATAATCCGGTACATATATATGTACCGGATAATCTTTGTAAAAAGGACTTATCGTGTGAAACTTAATCGTGAAGAATTAACTCAGCTGTTTTCGATTATCGATATTCGGATGGCGAATAATTATCATAAATGTTATCAACAGTTCGGTCTTAAAAAAGCTAGTAATGGTAATTTTCACTGTTTTAATGCCAAAGACCATGCGCATGGAGACGCTGACGCTAGTTTATCTATTTCCAATTCCACGGGGCAGTATCAATGCTTTGGGTGCAGTCTGGTTGGAAATTTCCAGACGTTCTGGAAAGAACAGCTTAAGAACAAATACGGGTCAGGCAATTATATCGATTTCATGGTTGATTACCTGAAACTCAAACCTATCGAATTCATGAAAAAGAAAAATACCGACATTACCGAAGAACAATCCGCTCAGCTTAAAGACCTTTATGATAAAGTTATACAAAAATACGAATCCCAGGAAAAGAAACCGTTTATCCTAAACGATACGCTCATCGGCCTCGTGAAAGAAAATACAACCCTTGACAAATCAGAATTAGATGATTATGTCAACGCTCTCCTTGCCTCGCCTAAGCATCTCGATTATCTGAAAACGGAACGTAATATCGGTCCGGAGATCATTAAGAAGTATAAGATCGGTATTCATAAAAGAGCGTTTACGTTTCCAATGATAGACGGCGCCGGTAACCTGATCAACGTGAAAATGTATAATCCGCTTACGGATGATCTCAGGTTTAAGTGGTGGTGTCTATATGAAAAAAGCGGCACTTATCCGGTTCCTATCGACAGTCTGACAAAAGACCCGATTTATTTCTTCGAGGGCGAGCCTGACACGTTTTGCGCGCTCGGGTTCGGTATCGAGGGGGCAATTACGCTGGGGAGCAAGGGCAGCGTGGATATTATCAAGGTCCTGGGATATGATACGGCAAAGCGCATGCTTACCGGAAAAGAAATCGTCATTTGCCTGGACGCCGATAATCAGAGCAGAGGGTATGCGGAGAAACTGGCCGCGTCAATCTATCAGTTCGATATCAAGCAACTCAAGATAATCGATTTGAATAAGTCTGAGATCAATCCAAACGGCCTTGATCCGACGGCGATGAAGACAATAAAGAAAAAGGGCGGTGAAATCAAGAAAAGATCGGAAAAAGATTTCACTGAGTTTATGAAGAAAAATGGATTCAATGAGAATGCAAAGACTCTTTTTCTTAAATTAGTAAACGATACCCAGGTATATACTCAAAATATAAAACGGATACCGGTTGAAAAATTTAAAGTAACTCTGCAGGAATCACGAGCTCCAAAATATTTTTCACACGATGGGTCAAAAAGAATAGAAATAGCCGCTACTATTTGTGACTTTGACGAATCTGCTTATTTATATGATAAAAAATTTGGCATTAGTTGTATTTGTATGGGTGATAAAAATATTAAATTAATGAATGCTTGTAAACGGTGTGTTCTTCCTCAGTTGCCGGGTTTTGATAATAAAAAAGAATTATTATTTCAGTGTTTAAGGGAGGGGAGGCCCAATCCTTTTACTGTTATCATATCCGCCAATGACATGCTTGCCCTTATTGAAACATCCAATAAAGAAAAACTTATTAATCAAAAAACAGTATGTGGCATAGAGCCATCTTGTAAAGTATGTAAAATAATACCTGATGAACAGGAAAAGGTTCTTCATGTCCGTCTTTCCCGTGAGGTTTCAAAATACGGAGAAATGGCCGGGGATTATAGTAATTCGGATATTCAGGTGGATGCTTATATTATTAATGAGGATGTATATCCTGGTAAATCATATAAAATGAGGGGAATCCAGACAAAGGATCCAAATACTCAAAAAGCGGTTTTGGTTATTGATGAGGTTGAACCGATTGCTACATCAATTGATAATTTTAAAATGGACCAAGAGACTCATGAAATTTTAAGCGTATTTAAAGTTAAAAAGGACGAAACGATTGAGCAACATCTTGAAAGGCGATATAAAATTTTTGGAGCGGACGCCGGCGTTACCGGTCGTCATGAGGTTTTTGAACTTATGGATTATTCGTATTTTTCACAAGTAGAGATTAATAATAAACTATTTCCATCTATGAGACGAGGATGGGTAGAAACTTTAATTGTCGGAGAATCACGAAGTGCAAAAACAATGATGGCAAAACACCTTATGGGAAGATATAAGGTCGGCGAAATGCTTTCAGGATCAAGCGCTGTAACACGTTCAGGGCTCTTAGGCGGTATTAAAATGTTTAAGGGAAGGCCAAGGATATCTTGGGGTGCGATCCCGTTAAATGATGGCGGTATGGTGATTATAGATGAGCTTTCAAACGTTACTCATGAAATCCTTAATGATATGACGTCTGCTCGCTCAGATGGTATTATGCGAATAGATGGTATCGAGAAAGGCTGTGCGCCATCTAGGACGCGTAAAATTATGATGTCTAACCCAAGAGGCGATCATGCCAATAAACGTGATTTAAAGGGTGTAGACATGTTTTTGAATGTATGTATTCAAAAACAAATTCTTTCTAGATTTGATGCTGCGATTTATATAATGGCGGATGATGTTATTGAATTTGATCGGGAATATCTTAATACTTCTGATGAATTTACTGAATATCAATGTACTGTTCTTATTATGTGGGTTTATTCCAGAAAGCCTGATGATATTATATATGAAGACGGTATTGAAGAATATTTAAACGAATGCCAGGAAGAGTTGCTTAAAAAATATCATAGAGATACTCAATTAATTAATCAAGAAATGAGATTAAAATTATTGAGAATGGCAACCTCAGTAGCCGGAATGACATATTCAACCTTGGAAAATGATTGGAATAAACTCTATGTAAAAAAAGAGCATGTAAAACATATTAAAGAGTTTTTAGATAAAGTATATTGTTATCCGAATATGAGACTTGATGAATTTTCCCGGCAAAAAATGAGTTCTGAGATTCTTGGTGATATGCGTTTTATGGAAAATGTATTAAAATATGTAGATATCAAGAATCTTATTAATGAAAATGAGTTTTCTCAAATAGCCATGCAACAAGTATTTTATGATTATCTTGACAAAGTACAATCTAAAAGACTATTCATGGTTGATGCTAAAACCGATCAAAAAAGAACGACTGGCGTTCCTATTAATCTTGGAATTCAAAAACTAATATCAACGCTAGTATCGAGAAATTGTTTTATTCGAAGAAAAGCAAACTATCGAAAAACCGAACAATTTGCCAACTGGTTACTTAAAATGGAGGATGTCGATGAATCAAAACTCTCTGATATTCTCGAATCTGACTCGGATAAACCAGACATTGAAATCATTGAGGAACTTAAAAAATCTGGTAAACTTGGTGAATTTATTAAAAAGCAACCAGATGGAGAAGGTAGCCTGGAGATCTTATCAAATTAAGGAACTAAAAGGATATCTTACTTTTTATATTGATGTGATGGGATGGGCAAAAAGGAAAGATGGTCTTACGAATCAGTATATTCATCTTTTACATGCAGTTCAAAATGTAGAAGATAATAAATGTAAAATTATTGATTCTATTATTGACAATGCTCCCGGTTTAAAAGATTATATGTTAATACATTCTGTTTTTGATATAAATGATAATGATTGTTCAGATTGGTTTATTATATATATGATTGATAAATTAAATTATGAACCAGTTATTATCAAACAGGACATCCCAAATGAAATCATGGAAAAATTAAAAATATTTGATCCTCAAGGGATTGATTATTTTGTAGATGACGTTATGCTTTCATATGGTATGTGGAAACGCGATAAGAATCAAAGATTACTTGATCCTATTCATATTTCATGTTGGAATAATATTAAAGAAGAATGTATTGATATGGAACCAATTCTGGGGTCTTATGAAGAAATGGAAACCCCATTTTGATAAAGAAAAATCAATGGGATGATATTATTAAATTTGGTTTATATTTAGCTATTTTATTTAATAATAATAATAAACAGTTTATTTACAAAGAGTTATATCATTTATCTAAAAAAAATATTAAGGAACTGATTACACTCTTTGTCTAGTTGTACGAAACTCCAGTCGCAAAGGAACATATTATATGCCGAAAACTTTTAATCGACCTTGTGTGTTTGTAAAGAATGTTAAGTGCAATTACGAATATCCGTGTAATGGCTGTCAGTATTTTTCGGCTGACGCTAGGGTAATTACTCCTTCCGCATCGCACAACAAATGCATGGATGCCATTGCCCTTGCTAAATGGTATATTAAGGCGTATCCGGCCTCACTTACCCTTAAACAAGTTATGAGCGGTTTCGTGGAGTGGGTCGAGCAACAGCACCATGCATAAACCGTTGTACGCAATAGTCTTCTTAAATTTATTGAAAGGTTTTTGCTATGTCTAAATTAGGTGATCGCTGTATATGTGATTTTTGTGACTTTCAGGGAAGTGGTACTTGTATCATAGAGGCCGCAAAAACAGGACATTATGGTACTCAGCCTACAGACGCATAACAGCTAAAGGCTGAAATTGCCGCTCTTGTAAACAACTATCCTACTGATTCGTGGAAGTATGATTCTGATAGGGTGAATAGTTTGCTCGCAGCGTTGCGACAACTATCAGCTGTTTAGCAGACGTTGTAAGAAATGGGAGAATCCTTTTATGGTTATAGGCGCACAATCCTTGTCAAGTGAGAAATCGGGATACCGTGCTGCCTTGTGTCCACGCAGCGACGAGCTGGAAGCGGGCGACCGACGAATGAACCAGCGTAGAGACAGTGGACATAGGATGCGGGTAATTAAATATCCGTGTGCGCTTTATACTTTGGAGGGATTCTCCTTCAGCAGACAACTCAGAAAGTGTGCAATTTGGGGGTGAGTATGAAAATACCTTTTGGTTGCAAAAACCCGCTGCGGATATCTACCGCAGCCGATACCTGCCCCCAAAACAGCACACATTTCACAGACGTTTTCTAAACGAGTCCGCCTCCCTCTGGAAACTATGGAATGTTCTAAGTGTAAATATCTTACTGAATTAAGAAAGATCGCGGCGGATGTAAAATCAAGGAGTCGTCGCAAACATCGTACAACAGCGGCAGCATGATAGTCGCTAAAACAAAAACAGGCGACCATCATACGAGTGTCGCATACGTTAGTTAAAACTCCGGTTGCCTCTTATATACTGAGTGGCGGCCAAGAAAGTAGGTTCTTATGTGTAAATGTACTCCTGGTATTAAAACGGCTTTTTGTGGTAAGCCGGGTTGCGAGTGGCCGCCTCAATCTGGGATGGCTCCTTCCACATCCGACAATAGCGTTATGGTGCCATGCTTATCGTGGCAGAATTGTCGTCGCAATCAGTTTTGTCCTATCGGTGTTCAGTGCGGACACAAACCGTGTCTCATAGCACAGCACCAGTAGCGCGGGCGTTGTACAACATTGCCCAGCCTTCTTAACTACTGAGGCGGGCGCAACAGTGGAGGTAATTATGGATCGGTTGCAGGCATGGTGTGATTGGGTGGGTGTCGATTTCCGTCGGTTGTGTGGAAAGAAGTGCATGGCTGTGGTGTTGAAAATGCGTCAGTATTACGCCGAACACCCGCCCATCGTGGCACCGTTGAAGTTGAAGTACCGAGCTCGCAGATAATGTGGATGGGCCGGTCAACGTCGTACAACAGGCGCAGGTGTCAATTGGAAACGTGCCACCGTGCGCCAGACGTTGTAGTTAATGCGGTTGATTATTTGAATTATAACCTGCCGAGAGGAGAAACAAAATGGAATTATGTGACCGGGACTGTAATCATTGTCAAATTATCGGTAACAAAAACTCACGCATGGTTACGTTTATTTTAAACAGCCTGCTTGAGAAGTTTGGTAATGATGTTTATGAAGTAGTTCGAAACGAGTGTCCGATTTTGACGTGCTGTTTTGATTGTCATGTTGATGGTTTTTGTCATAATGAGGGGTGTGAAATTGCGGCGGCGGCGGAAGCAAAATATGGTAAGCCAACCACACAGCCTATAATACCGGCGGGAGCGCTAGAAACGCAGGACATTAAGGATGGTTGTACTAACTGTAAACTTGCTATTGCGTGTGGGTCTTTGTTTACTCCGCCATGTGCAAAATTGGCGGATAAAAATTTAACAGACTTAAAACAACTGCAAGCCAAAATTGTCGCTCTTACTACAAGGGTTGAGGCTTCATATACAGTTGAAACTCCGTTAAAAGAGCTTAGTGCTATAGTATACGAAATGCGGCAACTATCGGTTGTGTAGTAAGCGTTGATGTCAATAAATTTTACTCTTTTTAAATATAGTCGGTGTCGCTGCTGCAAGTAAAAGATTGGCTATGCATGGCTGGTCTGAGAAGCGGCGGGGATATATGCTCTCCGCTCGGCGGTCGTGACCTAGTGCCCTGGCCATCGAAATCATATTATAACCGGCCCCACACGAAAAACAATAAGCCAGCCCAGTGTGATTGTCGATATGCATTGAAGGATGCTTATCTGGGTGCGACGGATTAACACAGTGGAAAACCCCTTTTTTATGCTGGTCTTGTCTTGCTCCCAGCTTTTTCGCAATTTCCCAACCGCGATTTTTGATAGCAGCGTTGATATCGTTAAACGCCACTTTATATTTTCTTTTCATATTTTGCACCCTTTCTTAAATTTTCACCGAGAAGAATTGACAAGAGGGCAAGCTCCTCTTCGGATATATTTTGGTGACCCGCCAGCCTGTTATAAAGTGCCGTCGGCGACATTCCCATCTGTGAAGCTATTTGCCATAAGGTTAATCCCTTCCTGCGTTTTAAAATATGGATTTTCTCAACCAAGTCTAATTCTTCAAACACACGACCTCCTTTCAAAATCAATTTCATTAAAAATATTTGTCCTTTGTTGATTTGTCACAATCGTAAAAGTCACTTTAAAGATATCGTAACAGACAGAATAACAATAAGTTACAATGTCGTGACAAACAATGAAAAATAGGCTAAATTGACAATTGGAAATTAACATATTATTATAGAACCTTCTATTTTCATTGAGACTGAAGCTATTAAATCAAATTCGATTCAGATTCCCGACATAACACTCCTTGTGGTGGATTTGTCCCGAATATTTTTAAATTTAAAGACATTAAAAAAATAATTTTTATATTCACGCTTGTCGAAATCGTAAAAGACACATTTTAGAAATAGTAATTAATTGATAAATAAGGGATTACAACATCGTGACAAAAACGAAAGTTTTAGAGGTGTGAAAATTAATTTCTTAACAGAACTATTTTGGTGAAATTTCTAATGCAGGTCAAGTTCTATTGAGCAGAAGGCGTTTCTTGATGAGTTGCATAAGCGCAAGATAGATTTATCGGATGAAATACTTGTTTTGAATGTGGGTGGTTATATTGGACATTCAACGAGAAAAGAGATTATGTACGCGAAGGAAAAGGGGAAAGAGGTATGTTATCTGGAACCATTCTGAGAAAAAATAAGATGCAAGTGATCTTATGTAATAACTGTATTGCTTCTCCTGTCTGTGTCAATACATTAAAAAATGGCAGTGGAATTATATATAAAGGTGATAGTTGTATGCTTGTACAAAAACTGGTGGAAAAAAAAATTACATCCATTAACAACGCAAGAGACGAAATTCTTCGCTTGCTGAAAGTGGCTAGGAGTGATTATAAGCAACACAATTGGAAAAAACTATTTTTAGTGTTTAAGCGTATCGCCCATTACGTAGAAGTTAGTTGAAATAATATTTTTAAATTTGATTGGAGGTAATTATGGTTTGGCAATGTAGTAATTGTAATAATCGCTTTAATTGGGTCATTAAATATGAAGGTGAACAAAATTATACAGCGCAGTTTAAGTGTCCTTACTGCCAGTTTATTACCACAGTTATAACTGGCGGTACTCAGTCCACATCCGACAAGCGAAAATTGCTAAAAGAAGTTATTAAAAACATTGCCGATCAGCGGGATATTCCTGGTGAATTTAGAGAACCTCTTGTAAATGATTTTTGGAATTTATTATAGTTTTTAAAGGATTTATTATGAATCGAAAAATTCATTCCAATGAAGCTGGTTATGTGGCAGAACGTAAAAACCCATTTGCTGCTGGTAAAGTTACGATTTATGTTGCCACACAGCAAGGCATCGATGTGGCTCCCGATAAATATGCTGTAGTGTGTGATGCGCACGCAACCATTGTCGGCGTTTCGAGCATTCCAAAGGCGCGGCAATTTATGAAATGCCCTGAATTTTGCGAGGAATGTATGGAAATTGCGAAACATCGCACAGAATAAAAAAAAGATAGTTAATTTTATTATTTTTATGAAATAACAATTATAAGGAGATTATATTTATGATTGACCAAGAAAAAGTTTCTGACTTTTTTAATGAAGAAGCCGGAAAAGATTTAACAGAAGCAAAGGCCAGGATAAAAGCTGTTAAGCTAAATACTCCTGGAATATATCGTATGAAGGTGGATTCTAAAAAATTCATCATAAAAGATAGTGGTAAAGAAATAATCACCCCATCACTTTTTTTAAGTGATGGAATGGATAATCTTGTTCTCAGTATAACATTACTCGTTATTGACGGGACTGCTAATGTTCATACCGGTTCATGGTTTATCCAAAACATCATGCTTGCAGCGAGCGAGAAAACGAGAAAAGATCAAAAAGCTTATGATAATTTCAAAACAGCTTTGAATATTAGTAAGCAACGTTTGATTTCCTTAATCGGAAAAAATATCGAAAACATTAAATTCGACAAACAATGGGTTGTTGAAAATTTATTGTCGGAATTTAATGAAAATGACGTCGAGATCAGGCGTCATAAAATGAATAATGAAGTAATGTGCAAATTTGAAAGAACATTTTATAATGATAAGCCGAGCCTTAAATTTATTTCTATGTATGAGGCGAAGCCCGGTGAATCAAGCGTTGAGGTGGTTGAAGAGAATGTCGAGATTCCCATTGTCGATCCCGATCTTCCCAATTTTGACGGACCGGTAAATGCTGCGGATCTTGGCGTGGAAAGGTACACCGAATAAAATTATGATTAACGGCATAACTCATAATGACGGTATTTTGAACAGGGTTTCAAAATATCGGGGTAAAATTTCTACGGGTCTCGACGCCGGCCAGGAAGGAAACGAAACCAATCACATGGTAGCGTTGGGTTATTTTAGAATCTGCAAAGAAAAGATCGAGACAAAAAAAGGAACCGGCAATAAGGAATTTGCGATAAAAACATGGATAACGAATGAAGAGATTCAGAAAAAGCTTGAAATCGCAAATACGCCGGAAGGGGCTCCGGTGTGCAAACATCCCCGTATGATTAAAATTGTATCTTTTTATAAAGATGTAATTGATATGTGGGAGAGTTTTTTGGCCATGTATTCTTCATCAGACGGTTTGATTTGTAAGGGTTATGGTAAAAAATCAAAAGCCAAACGCTTGAATTTTAATGATAAGGGAGAAAGGGAATGGAGGGAAATGGAGTGTATGCATGAAAATTGTCCTGATTATCAGGCAAAAAAATGCAGGGCAATGGGCATATTAAAATGTTTTCCATCAGTTGATCTTATTCCGTCCCTCCCCTATCGATTGGAAACACGAAGCATTAATACAATCCTTGCAATAGAAACAGGATTAAATGATATTCAATACATGATTCTAGCCGCTCATAGGATTCAGGAAATCGAATCCAAGAAAGAACTGCCATTTGATGGGTTTTTTTTGAAAGAGATGATGCTTCTTCATAAAAAGATTAAATCAGGCGGCAGGGAGGTTTTTATAACCGAAATTCAACCAGCGAAAACGCTGATAGAGGAAATCATGGGACCGATAACCCGGATGATGAAAAACAAACCCATGATTGCTCAAAATATGCATTTATCGCTTCTCGATCAATCGACCGATTCTCTTCTGAATAAATCGGAAATTACTGATGATTTTAGCCGTCTTGACGAAACATCAATAGCAAATGAATTTACTATTCAAGAAGACGAGGTTGTTGAAGAAAAATTAATTTAAATCATAAGAACATTATGTGGTGTTTCACCTCATGGGTTTAAAAATAAATGAGGAGACCTGGAGCGATCTTGTTCTATTTCGGTGGCTGACGACAAGAAAAGCTTGTCGTCGGCAACCGAAAAGAACAAGTCGCCCAGATCTCTCTGATCAATCTAAGTTATGATAAGGAATAGATGTGCTGTATCGGCACAAGATTGTAGTAGTAAGTACGCTATTCTATTTTCATTACGCCTAGCGGCCCACCGCTCATAATTTAAAACTCGATATTCGGGCATCCTTTGTTGCCGCTTCGCTTGCAACATAAGATAGCCGGCCCTCATCGTTTTAAATTATTCGCTCCGGGCCCACCGGCTCCATAAAAATAGCTGCGTATCAATCTGAGTTATCAGGAGTAGAGTAGCGATCGCTACTCTACTTTTTTTTAAATATCAATCAACTCTTGTTCTTCCATCTATTGCCGGAGTTAATGTAAAAATAGGAGTACCTTCTCTGTTTCTATAAGTAATAGTTCCTGTTTCCACATCACGCGTAAGGGTTCCGGTTGCATAAGACAATATCTCTTTAAGAGCTGTGGCGAATGATGTATCCGTATCTGCTAATGCCTCTTCTACTAAGTTTGAAAAAGTTTTTCCATCAATGAGAACTCCATCACTTTCTGCTCCGCCATTAATTTCAATACCAGGTTTGCTTCCGATTCCTTCAACAACAATTCCTGAAGCATATCCGTCATCAATGCTTTGTCTATTTATTAAAATGCCAGGACCACCTTCGCCGGCAGGGGTTGCCGGCAAACCACCTTGAATATGAACAGCAGGTTTTGTTGGCCCTCCGGCAATCCATATTCCTTGAGCGGCTCCAGCTCCAACTATTGCTATTGTGGGTTCATATTCCGGTGGAGTACCACCTTGAACAATTTTTACAGCCGATTTTTCATAACCAGCGATAGTTAATCCCTGTCCGCTATGGCCTGTCACATGTCCACTGTCGTTGTGTCCGACTAAATAAATTCCGTCTTCAGCACGAATGCCATATCCTCCCCGTGGACCGCCGCCTTCACAAAATAAACCCGCCGTCTCATATACATCATCGGCTCCGCCTTCAAAATGGGCTCCGCTTCCAGCGCCTATTCCCTTACATTCAAGTCCATTTGCATCACCAAATCCACCTTGGGCTAAAATTCCAGGATTTTCTGTTTCGCTTCTTGCTTCAATTCCAGGTCCCCCATTGCCAACAGCTAAAAGACCGGCTCCTGATGCGGGTGAAGACACCCGGGCTTGTATACCATTTGTTGCTCCAAGTGCATATAAACCGACATCTCCATCGCAATAAAGACCACCAATGCCACCCCTAAGACACATTCCATTTCCTTGTCCTGAAATTGCTGAAAAACCATCCCCATCTTCTCTATTTATAATTTCCATGGCAGCGGCATTGTCAGCATTACCTTCTACCCTTATTGCGGATTTGCCCTCAATAACAACCGCGTCATCCCAGACCGGTACTTCTCCTTGATAATTTTTAACATGAATTTTTGCAAGTTTTAATGTGGCGAGATTGTCTCCAAGGGAATCTGACATCAATTCTTGAACATCGGCAGTTACCGGATTTATTCTTATTGAAAAGAATCCATGGATTGAATTGCCATTAGCAGCCCTGTTTACTACTATTCCAATCGGATACCAATAAGCATCCGGGTTAACTTCACTTGGACTGAGTTCAAAATAATATACGCCGGTACTTCCAATCTCCGTAGGGGCCTTGCTGATATTTGATATGTCCCATACGCTACTTAAATATTGTAAAACTTTTACTTCTGAAGCTATAAAAGTAATACCACTAACCGGATCATTATTGCTGTCAACAAGCATAGCTAAAAAAGTAACATATTCGTCTTTTCTTGCTATGATTGTTTTTGATTCAAAATTATAACTAGCCATAAAATTCTATCACTTTCTATAGTTTAAAAATTATTCTATCAATAAAGGTTTCCAAAACATAAAATTATTACCAGTATCAATTTCCTGGTTTAAATATTCATTGAAATCCGACATTTTTATTTTATAAAACTCAATTTCAACTTCCTCTTTTATAAATTTATCGAATTGTTCTATTGCTGCTTTGTGCTCTTCCTTTAATGGTTTGATTTTTTCTTCGATTTCTTTTTCTACTTTCTCTTTTTCTTCATCCGTTACACATTTCACATCCTTATATGCATCATTTAATTCTTTTATCTTTTCTTCATAGTCGGTATATTTTATTTCTTTTGCAAATACTCCTATGGACTTTATCTCACTTGACATTAATTGAATATTTTTATCAAATCCATAAGCACATTTTCCTCCAATTTTTTCGCCTGAATTGAATTTTATTTTCAGC
>Ga0315284_10005301_pt1 | contig 18307 bp, 20 predicted proteins | sample YL17G09_16_MG_FD_203696 | JGI IMG/M metagenome (GOLD analysis project Ga0315284, IMG submission 203696) | Sediment microbial communities from Yellowstone Lake, YNP, Wyoming, USA - YL17G09_16 | ecosystem: Environmental > Aquatic > Freshwater > Lake > Sediment | place: USA: Wyoming | collected...
TTTGAGCCGCCGTCGCAATTGACGCCTTTGTTAGTTCCAGCACCTGATTCTGAAGATTACCTATGAGTTCGCTCTGCTTTTGCACAACATCCAGCACAACATTACACATCTTTTTATTGTTTTCATCTTCGGTTAAAGTACGACACGTTCGTTTGTGTCTCGATAAGCTGCTCACATGCGTGTAGCTGTTTCCGCATTTGCACTTGAATACTTCCAATCCTTTTTCGCCGCCGGTCAAAGCCATCCGCCCAATTTCTTCTTTATGTTTTTTACTGTTCAAATGCTTGTCCATACTGCTTTTTCGATTCGTTTTATAATCACAAACGTTGCAATAAAATCCTTCTTTTATGTCATCATTTTCATCACATTTCTTCACTTTATGTTTATAATCCTGCACCGATTCTAACATTGATGTCGTAGCGACAAATGAATTACCTGTATCCATTTTATATTTTCTATTCATTTCCATCTAAGTTATTTTTTATATTTATTATATATTTTTGACACATTGCAACTTTTTGCAACAAAATGCAACTTTTTGCTACATTTTGCAACTTTTTGCAATCTTGGGATTGTATTTAGAAAACAGCCGCACCACACATCGTGACAATCGGGCGCATCGACGAAATAAAAATGACACCATGCTAATTTATGCTATTTGTTAGCATCTTATGCTAACGCAGGACACTATGCTCTCGATGCACCAAACTGTGCGAAAATGTCGCACCATAGTTATGCTCACAAGTAGCGACCAAACTATTGCGTTCCATTTCACCGAAACGCGCCCCCATTTTCATCGTTTTTTTCCGTTTTTTTCCGTTTTTTTCCGTTTTTTTCCATTTTTCTTATGCACTCGTCCCTACTTTTTCATCCGAGCGCCAAATCATGCGAGGTAAGGATTTTGTAAAAAGATGAAAAATCCGAAAATGTGGATTTTTTTTTGCAAACATTATTTTTCTAAAAGTAAAAATGGACATGCTTTTTATGTCCTTTTTAAAAAAAAAAGATAGAGTGTTTACAAACTTTTTCCCGGCGTTCTTTCATTTAACTGGGCTTCTATTTAAAAATAATATCGAATAATGTATTAAAAGTATTTCAACACATTATTGTATTATCATAAATATATATTAAATTATTTGAATTATGAACATTGAGGAAATTTTAAAGTCAAGCCATTCAAGTTTGGTAAATGGCACACCGCCTTGTCAGAATATAATGTTTCCGAGTCCGAGTTTGTTTATTTCACCATTTCAGAAGCAGCAGGAGGAGCAGTGGCAACAACAAAATCCGTATCGGCATCAACCTTTAATACACATTCCAACCAAATCATCTACAACCCTTGGAGAAGTGGGAGCGTCGGTAGACATGCTGAGAGCGCAGTTAACGGAACTTTCAAGACGGATGGACGCTGTGGAATATAATTTATCTGAATTTAAAAATTCTGTTTCGAATGATATTTATCTTTTGAAGAGTACTCTATCCGAGCATGCGACCGAGCTGCTAAACGTGAGAGAATGCGTTGAAGATACGCGCGCCCATGTTGAAAAAACAAAGGAATTAATTGAACGACAGGACATTTGCGTTGATAATTTAGCGGATGCTGTTCGCCAAAGTAATTGTTTATATAAAAAACAACGGCATCAAAAAAAAATCGTTGCATCAAACGTTGACTTGGGTATGGTTCGAAGAAGATTATCGAAAGTGGAAGATTTTACAAATGAATTTTATGAACAGTTTGAAAGTTTTAAAAGCGTAAAAGAGATAATTGCGGATTTAAGTGATCATGTAAATGAATGCGACCAAGATATTTCTTCGTTTGTTGTTAAAAGAAATCAAAAAGTTCATTGTCATGTAAATGAAAATGATGTAAGTAATTTAAATGATTATTTTTCAAACTATAATAGCGACCATGATGATTCTAATTCTAATATTGATGTTGATGCTAATAATAATAATAATAAAAATAGTGGAAAAGAACAAGAATTTGTAATCGAAGATGACGATTTTGAAAAATTATAATGCATCGGGTCCCTTGGATTCCTCGACTTCAAAACTATGCCATATCATTAAAACTCTTTTTACATCATCGGTTGTTTTATATAAAACAATTGCAGCGTTTACGTGGATGGGGGCAGCGAGTGTTCCAGATGAGTTAGAAATTGTTTTTTCCAACAATATTATATTAGGTCTCAAATGATTCACATCTTCAAAATTTTTAAATGCGTCTTTTAATTGTTCTATCATTTTTATAGCATCAATTACTGCTGCATTTTTTTGAGTCGGTGATGATAAGGTTTTTATTAAATTTTGTAAAGTAGAAAATTTTTTATTTTTGATGTCAAATCCATATTGAGGTTGTTGTAATCTATCATTGACAAGAATTTTAAATTGCTCAGATTTCTTATTTCTAAAATTAAAAATAGTCGTGTCGTATACGGCAAAATTATCTTTACCCATAACATAATCTTTTTCACGCGCTAAATATTGATCAAGCATTATCTGAATTTCTTTTAAATCACGATTTGATAAGCGTCCTTTATTTTCAATTAATTTCTTCATAAGATAATTGTGGACGAAATTAAACCTTAATTTTGAAATATTTGTAAGAGTCATTTTATATATTTATATATAGATATATAAATATATAAATATAAAAAAAATAATTATGGAAAGAAAATGCAGAGTCGCGGGTAAACGCACTACATATAAAAAAATACTGTACAAGTATTCATCTCCGAAACAAGCACAGAAAATGGCATACAAGTATTTAGGTAAAACTGCCAGATTGCATCCGGCAAGCAATCCTGAAAAAAAATATATGATTTGCGATCCGGCATCGAAAAAGTGGATAAATTTCGGTCAACTTGGATACGAGGATTATACGCGCCATAAAAATAAAACGCGCCGGCGCAACTATTTGACTCGCACGGCCGGAATGCGGGGGGACTGGAAATCAAATAAATACTCTGCAAATAACTTGAGCCGTCACATTTTGTGGTAGCTGGTAACAATCAGGTGGAACTTGTTTTAAAATATTTGTTTTATAAATCAGCCGTTAAAGACCAGCTGGTAGTTCACCATTCACCAGACAGAGGAGTTTCTGACTTGTTACCCTTAAAATAGCTCGAGGCGAATCTAAGGTTTAATTTGCGAACTTCATTTATTGATTTAATTGTATCAACTATATACACTTCTCCCTTATCAGAATACCAAAATGGAGTTAAATATTGACCTTCTTTAATATTATTAAATGCATCTTGAAATGATTGTGGAAAAGTCGACAACTGTTGTAATCCTTTCACAAATTCATCATAATTTTTATCTGAAATTTGTAGTTCTGGAGTTCTGGTATTAACACAGTAGGTTCATCTGGTCCTTGTTCTCCTTTAGGTCCGGCAGGTCCTTGTTCTCCTTTAGGTCCGGCAGGTCCTTGTTCTCCTTTAGGTCCGGCAGGTCCTTGTTCTCCTTTAGGTCCGGCAGGTCCTTGTTCTCCTTTAGGTCCTTTAGGTCCGGCGGGTGCATCAAGAAGAGGATATTCATTTAATAATTGTAATATTTTTTTTTCTCTTTTAATGATAAATTTTCTATACCGCCGGATTTAATTATTTTCCTTATGGTGTATTTATATGCATCATAAAAATTAGAAATCATTTGTATTATATATAGTATAATACAAATAAAATAATACAAAAAAAATTATATAAAATATTAAACGTATAAATAATAAATAAGATTGATATAAATAAATAAATATTACAAGGTAAAAAAGATACTTAATGAAAAACGAAAGCAAAGTAATTAATCAAGGAGGGTTTGGCTGTATTTTTTATCCATCTCTCCCCTGTAAAAAGGAAAAAAATCATTCAGAACAAGCCAGAGAATATGTTTCAAAGCTGGTCGAAAGAAATTTCAGTTCGAAAAATGAAATTGAAATTGGAGAGATTGTCAAAAAAATTCCATTTTACTCGTTATATTATGTTCCGATTTTAGAAAACTGTCCCGCAAATTTATCAAAAGTTGGAAGTAAGGAAATAAAAAAGTGCAACATTATAGACAAGGAAGAAGAACGTGTGAAGTACATCCTTTTGAAAATGAAATATGTGAAAAATATAAAATTCACAGAGTATTTACTGACAAATAAAAGTAAAAAACATGTTCTAAATGTTATTTTCGATACATATTCGTACTTTCTTTTCTCTCTAGAACAGCTCATGAATTATGAAATTGTTCATTTCGATTTCAAATGGGATAATGCGGTGATTGATTTAAAAACGGAACTTCCGGTCATCTTGGATTTTGGAATTTCAATTCCAATTCGGAAACTTTTGGAACGCGAACGCGCTTTAAGTGGGAGCGAGAAAGACAAGGAAGACAACAAAGACAAGGAAGACAAGGAAGACAAATATGACATTTTTCGTAATTATTTTTACACGTATTTTCCAAGGTACAGTTTATGGCCGCCAGAAGTGCATGCATTGTGTTATGTTTTGAACGAGCACAGTAGAATTACGCCGGAATCTCTCCAACAACTCATACATGATTATGTGGATTCAAACACCGCATTCACCATTTTTTCGCCGGAATTCCTGGAAAAGTATAAGAAGCTGTGTTTTGAAATGATGGAGCATTTGATAGATAAGCCGAGAAAGTATGTCGTTCACGAGTGTTTGAAATTCTGGACCACATGGGATAACTATGCGCTCAGCATTTCGTATTTTCAAATCATACAATTCATTTCGTCATCCGGGTTCACTTCAAACGCGTTTTTGCTTTCGTTTTCGAAAATACTGCTTGGAAATGTGCATCCGGATCCGTCCAGGCGCAGCAACTACACGACAACGCGCTACGAGTATAAGTCGATATTTTACCAGGAAACGAGCATTCGAGATTTTGAACTATTAGTTGATAATTTCGATTTTGAGAGATTCAGATCGGAATCTATAAAAGAGTCACGGCGCAGCGAGAGAGTTTCTATTTCGGAAAAAGGTAAATTGTCGCAAAAAATATAAAATATAAAATATATATAATGATTTCAAACTATTCAATAGGTGTGGCAGGCGGCTCGAAATCATCGATAAAATCACCAACAATGTGAAGTATACCGTTTGTGCATTTGATGTCGGGTAATATTAATATGGCTCTTTCATTTATAAGAACTGTATCTGTATATGGAAGATTTATATCCTGATCTCCTGCTATCTCTAACCATATTTGGTGGCCCGCCTCACTTATAAGTGAAAGTGGAAGTTGGTCTGGATCTAGGTTCTCTTTAGTAGCACGATATATTAAATCTTCTAGTGATAATGGTACTAACCCTTGAGTTAGATGTTTGTTAACAAACTTTTCTACTCGTTCTTCAGGCACATCTTCTCCTACTCCTACAGGCGGCGACCAACTAGGAGCGTCATTATTAGGAATAAATGCAGTGAAATGCTGACTATCATCAGCAAGTTTGAACAGAACAACATCGCTTTCAACCTCTCCGACAAGGTCTGCAAATTTGCTCAGTTGAGGAATAAGTGTTATCATATCAAAGATGGATGGAGGACTTAAAACTTTATCAATCTTGTATATGACAATAGTATTGGCGCGAATGGCACGACCGACAATGTTAGCATTCTGGACGAACAACACATCCTGCCAATCATCCCCCCCACCTCCTCCCCCTCCCCTTAGTGCCTCCCGTCTTATATAAACACTCAAATCATTCATTGTGGTTAGAAAGGTGTTATTTTTTAACTCAGGTACAGGTAAATGATCTGGCCAGACAGTCATGTGATACATGAGTAACGTTCGAAGCTGTTCTTTGTTTTCCGGATCTTCAAGTATTTGTTCTATTTTGTCTTCGGAAAGACCGGTAACCTCCATGAACGCTTTATTTGATGGGGCAAACATAGCTAAACGTTTTTTTTCTAGAACGAAGGTTAAAAGATCTGTGGCTTTTAAAGCCCTGATAAATAGATCGTAATCGCCACTTTCTGCCAGAACATCAATAGGGTGTTGATAAGGATATTCGAAATAACTCAGACGAAATAAAACAGATCTTCCATAATCTCCTTCAACATGTTTACATACGTAGTAACTATTAGTTGTTGTTTTCGATCTTGACGCATAACCATACCTACCAGCTACAGCTTGAATGCATTCTTTTCTCAAAGTGTGTAATTCCATGAGTTCTCCAGAAGAAAAAATTATATCATTACTGTCGTTTGTTTCACTTGATAAGTATCTCATTATCTTAGAATTTGGATCTGAAGACGGCACTGACGATGATTTAACTTTATACGCATTTAGATTCGTATATTGTATGGTACTGTTTATAACATCATTTACATTTAAAGTGGAAAACAAGATTTGACCCGCCGCGGCTGGCGAGGTCTCGAGGGGGGGTTGGTCTTGACCACCTTGACTAAAAGTATTATTTTTTATATACACAAAATTATTACTATTTCCTAAAATTCTTTTATATTTATTTCGTACATCTCGACAAAATGTTTCAACGTCGTGAATAACCAATCCGCCTGATGTGATTACCGTTATCCTTAGTCCATATCTCTCTCCAATGTATTGTCCTTTATGGTTTACTAAGTTTTTTGGGTTATTTACCACATTTGAAAGTTCGCGTCTTAGTTTTTTCTGACTAATCATTATCTCGTTAGGGGTACCATTTTTAAGATTGTTTAATAAATATTTTTTACTTATCTTGTTGCATCTTTCACCAATGTCTTTGAAACTTAACCCTAATTCTGGTATTCGTTTACTGGGCAAGTCGCGGTAACTAAGCGGAGTTGATTTTGTAGGCATTATTATACATTAATGGAATATAAAAAAAATATGTAAAAAAAATAGTTTTCCAATTGTGCGCATCCAGAGCGCGCACACACCATATAGATTAAATATAATGAATATACTTAAAAAGATGCACAGATAGAATAATAACCGGGTTCCAATAAAAATCAACTTTATAAAGTAGAAAGATGGTAAAAAATACAATGGGAGGGTGCAATGGCAAAAAGGTTGCACACAAGCACGCCGTAAAGTCGACAAAAAGCGGACTACGAATTTCGCAGAATAAGAGTGAAATTTATGGGGTGGTAAAACGCTTAAACGGAAATACGTTTGATGTTACATGCGTTGATGAGAAAGAGCGCCGCTGTTTTATTCGGGGTAAATTCAAAGGGCGCGGAAAGCGCGATAATATTATTGAGGTGGACAAGTGGGTTCTCATTGGTCTGCGCGAATTTCAGCAAGTGCCGTCGGGTCTCGTGCTCGTCAATGGAAAAAAGGAGATGGAAATGTGTGATTTATTGGAAGTGTATTCTTCATCGGAAAAGGAAACGCTGAAACGAACGCACAGTGTATATATGAAAGAGTCCGAATTATCTCGTTCTGTAGCAGAAATGACGTCAAGCGAAGAGACGCTACAGTTTGTGGATATGGATACGCTGCGCTATCAAAAAATTGCTTCACAGAAGGTTGAAACGATTCGTTTAAAAGCGGAACAGCGAAAAACAAGCAATAATATTATTGACCAGTCGGCATTTTATAGTGACATTGAGAGTGGCGAAGATGATGATGAGAGTGGCGAAGATGATGATGAGAGTGGCGAAGATGAAGAAAATAATAATAAAAAAAATAGTTCAAATGAAAGCGAAGAAGAAAAACAACCAGAAAAACAAAATAGTTGGAATAAAAATAAAAGGGTATGCAAGGAAGAGATTGACGTTGATGATATTTAATGTTTTTAAATAAAAATAAAAATTGATAAATAATGAATGTTGAATCAAAACGTATTAAACATTCATTCATAGTTTGAAATAAATTGCATGGAACAAGGACAAAGGATAGAGCAACAAGAACGTGGTGTAGATAATGCGGATGCTTATATTTCGCAAATGTCGCCGTTTGAACTTTCGGCATATCGAATAGCAAAAAGTCATTTAGGGACATCGTTTAGTTTAAAAAAAAGCAACGGATTTTTGAAATGGATAAGTAAAAAATGAAAATTATTAATAATTTTTAGATTCATTTATAGTTTTATTTCACATTTTTTTTAGGTTTATATATTTTCCATAGAATGAATGCATCATAAAAAATAAAAAACCAGTATCCATTTATTTGAGTGTACGGAAACCTGACAATATTGTTCCTCTTATAGAATATAAAAAAAAATGACAAGGGCATTCTAACAAACAAAATGCAAAACGTTCTATACAGGTTTAATCTTCTTTTATTGTCTCTCCAAGCGTAATTCATTAATGAAATACACTCCATGATAATAATATTACTTATTTCTAACGGAATATGGTTAATATAGTTTAAAAGAGTACTCAACGTCACTACATGATGTATAATTAAGTCGGTTCTAAATAATATGCGTCGATTAGATGACAATGTCATGTGATACATATCCCAACACAAATAGAACGCCATTAATAAACAATTTAAATATTGTGGTGTTACGCGAGGATGGTGATAGTTATTGTCATCATGCATGGGTGGTATAGACATAGACATAGTATCACTCCATGAACAATTATTATACCATGTATACAGAGATAAACTACATAATGTAGAAAGAAAATAACAACGATGTTTCATGTGTTTATTTTGCACGTCTAAATTCATATTAGAATGAGGATTGTTTTATAATTTATTAAACATTTATAATAAATTATATTTATATTATTTTTTTATTATTTACTTCGCCGTTCGCAAATATTCACATATTTTTCAATTCTCGGATACCATTTATTAGTTCCGCTTCTTTTTTGGCAGTTTTGTTTCGAATTTTGGAAATGTATGTTTTAAATTTTTTTGGATCTTTTAAATACCTTCTACTTTTCATTTTTTTGCCACCACCGGCGGCGCGAGACATTATTCTCGATGCTCTGCGGTTTACAAAATTTTGCGCCGCATCGTTTAAATTGGGATTTAAAACAGCGGAAGTTACAGGCATTCTCGCCGATGCCGCCGCTGCCACACGATCTTTGACAAAATTTTGAGCTGCATTCTCTAAACCGGGATTTGAAACGGCGGAAATTGCGGCGATAGGATCCGTTAATGATTTTTGTACATCTTGCAATGACTTGTATGCATTTTCCACGAGACCAATCCCCTGAGAAATATTGCCAGAATTTCTTTGAATGCCGCCCACAACTTTCATGAATGAACTCATTAAAGCAATAAAAGTGTCTACAATGTCGCCAACTTCGCCCAAAGGCGGTATGGCCGCTTCGATTGCGCTGGGAACGCCAATTGCGGCGCTTTTCACGAGTCCCGGTACAACATTTTCCATCCAATCCATTGCAATTTGTTTACAAACGTCGCTTAATCCAACCAGAAGCTGCGATGCTTCATCAATAATAATGCCAGAAATTTGTTGAAGAATGGGTCTATTTTGTTGGAGAAGGTCGAGAAGTTGTTCGGGAGTCAAGTTGGCAACATCGGTTTTTAATACCATATTCAAAACGTTGACAAGAAATTCGGAAAATGCGTCTTTCAGCGTGAGGTTTCCAAGTATTACAGATGCGCCCATGTTTGCCGTATTCGTTAGCGCATTAATAAATGCAATATAAATCTGAAACATAAATAATAGGTTATTAAAATAACCGTCGTTACTAGTATCGTTTGTGCTCAATTTCAAGCCAGGTCGTTGTTCCATTAATTGGTCAAGCATGTATCGGGTGTAGTATTTAACACCATCTCCATCGTCATAATTCGTTGTCGTTGCCGCCGCCGCTCCTACCTTTTTAATTGGCATGGGGGCGGCGCGATTTTGCATAAGGGTTTGCATTTTTTTAATACTAGCATTCATTTCATTCATTGCAGTAATAGTATCCATATTTGGTTGCTGCCGCTCTTGTTGTTGTTGTTGTTGCATCGATTATATGGGTCGGCTAATCGGCTAATATACAAATATATTTTATTTTTTATTTTTTATTGATTAGATTTTTTTTAAAGTCGGCATATGAAAGATTTTCATCTTGATTATCAACAACAATAGTTTCAATACTTTCATCACACTTTACTTTATTTGTTTCATCTTTAAATAACGATGGCGGAGAATGTTTTTTATTTTTATTTTTATGAGAATTTAAATCAAAATCATATTGATCGAGTGTTCCTTTATACACAAATTTATTGACATTATCTTTCATAATGACCATTTCCTTTTTTTCATCATAATTATGGAGAGATTTTGGCACATTTCGTCCTGTTTTATAATTTTTAAATGCAGCAAACAGAGATTTTTTTGCAGAAGATAAAATATAATTTCCGCTTTTATCTTTATTTCTCTCTAATCTCGCTAGTTTCGACTTGTTATCTTTATCTTGTTTCAAACACTTTTCGCGCCCTCTATGAACTTCATCTCGAATGTCAATATAAATGGACGGGTCTTTATGAAAGAAAACGTACTTTCGAGCAACCGCATCGAGAGTTGAATAGGGTATATTTTTACTATTGGAATAATAATTGAATGATTTGGTTTCGGCGTGATAATACATGATAATGTCTCCTCTAGGCGTAGTTTCGCGGAGGGGGGCAAGTAGTGCATCATGGTATTTGCTAAAAATCGTGGGTTCATCCGAGGATGATCGTTTTAGTTCGTCCAATTCGTCGAACCATCCACCATCATATTTGACGTGTTCGGGAAGTTCTTTCACTTTAAGTGAAATATTTTTCTGGGTCTCTTTTTCTCTCGACGTTCCATTTGCAATGCTTCGCGAAAAAAGTTTTTTTACGCAGCAATCCAAATAATAAGAAAATGAATGCTTGGATGCGCGTTTTAAATAAAAGTAGGCCGAATAAACAATAATTCCTGTGGAAACTAGTTTCATCCATTTTGAGTGTTGAGTACCAAAATTTCTTATTTTCCCAAACAATAAAGTAAAATCAAATCTCGTTGTTGGTGATGATGATGCGAATTTCAAGTATGCATTTTTAAAATGTAAAAATTTTTCATAGCTCATTGGTACCAATTAATAATATCGAATATTATGTTTAATATTTATTTTATATTAATTTGTTTATATGAGTTTTCATATAAACAAATTATACAATAATAAAAAAAGTATTAATAGAAAAAGCCATAAAACGCCAGTAATCTTTGCAATACTGATTTTTTGGGCTCAATTTTGTTTAAAAATGCCCAAAACACCATGGGTTTACCATCAGCTAAAAATTCAGCTAAATACATCGATTGACCACTTTTCAAATGAACCACTTTACCAGTATTAAGTTTTGTTTTAATTTTGCTTATTTCTTTAATAATATCTTTATTTTTATCTACATAATCACTCAAGGTAATAGCTGTTCCCAAATACCGACGGTCACCATACTTTTTAATTAAATCATACCATTTAATACCATCTGCTTGAGGTCCTTGCTCAATTTCTGGTTCTTCGCCATCCAAAAATCCTTTATTAACTGCTTCATGACTAGAAAAAGTTAATGCGTTTTTCCAATCTCCTTTTGCTAAACCTTTTTTGTGCATCCACCAAGAATCCACAAATACTGAGTCCTCTTCAAACTCTAATTGAGAACGATTATGATAAGTTTCTTCTAAAGTAGTTTGAAGCTTTTGGAAAACAAAATCCCTCGGTTCAAGGCCCGTCCGTTTTTCCAAAAAATGGTCTTGCAAGTTTTGTATAATCGTACTAAATTCCATTTCTGCGCTTGATACACTTACGCGTTGGCGTTGGCGTACGCGTTGTTGTTGTTGTACGCGTTGTTGTTGTTGTCTACTAAACATCATTTTTATATATTATTTATATATAACTAATATATAAAAATAAATCTAAAAATTATTATTTATTTTTTTAGATTTATATTTATTTATTTTTTATAATAAAAAATCATGTTATTTAGTCCAAATATAAATCATTTCTCTGTAATCGTTTTGGCGTTTACTTTTTTTACAATTCATGGTTTGGTGCGCGGGTCCAAACAACCGAATGCAAACGCGTTGATAAATTTCCCGGTTTACATTCAAAGCCATGCACCCGCCAGGCAACAAGTGCAAATATGTTTGTGAAAAAATGGGTGTATAAAATTGTTCATCCATTTCATCTTTTGAATTGTTATAAAACGGATTATGACTGTATTTTTCGATAAAGTAGTATGGGGGCGATGTAAAGACCATATCGTATCTTGGCTCGATTTGTGAGTAGTCGTATGTAACCGCGTCGGCAATGGTCATATGAATTCGGGGGTTAAGGTTGGACTTGGATTTGCACCTGGAATTCAGGAATGCGCACATGCGTTGGTATGGAATTTTGAGAGATTGGTTAACGTCAATGCCGAAATATCGAACATTTTCGCATACGGCTGCACCGACGGCGCGTCCGCCCCATCCGGCGCACGGGTCCAATACGACCGATGGTTTAAATTTGGCGTATACTTCAACTGCCATTAGCGGTCGGAAAATGTTAATGGCGCTAATGCAAATGTTGTAAACTTCTTTTAAAACAATGTATTCATTTTTTAGGCCGCGCGCATTTTTAACGGTGGAGTAATATGTAAACATGGTTTGAATAAATTTCTTTTTTTTAAAATCTTCGATATTTTTTACAAAGTCGTAAAATGTGACATCATATTTTCCGCGCGTTTCCAATCTCTCTTGAAATGTGAAGAAATCTACAATATTGTTTCCGCATCGTTCTTTGAATTCGATTCCGCCGCCATTTGCAGAGAGAAGCGCATTATCTACAGTAGTTTGTAATGTTTCAAAATCGGTTTCGGCATCTATTTCTGAAATTGGTTTAATTTTATTTGCTATAAACTTTTTATATTCTTGGTCTTCTTCTTCTTCTTTATGGTTTTTTTGGTTATTTATTTTTTGGAATTCATTTTTTTTCATATTTAAATAATTTAAAAATACTTTTTTAATATTAATTATTTTTAAATTATTTTATAATTATGTGTGTAAATATTTTTATCATTCTTTTTTACGAATGTCATAAATTTCTTGAAACATGTGAATAATGTATAGAATTATGTGTATTGATAATATAATAAACTCATTACTAAGAAATGGAACTAATAATATAATGCTAGATAATGCGAATAATTGTCCAGTTATCATTGGGTGCGGAATTACTCCGTATGGAAATGTATTGATTTTTTTATATTCAACAAGACCTAATTCAATTCCAAAATATGTATAATGCTTACCGAGCGCGCGCGTTGCTAACATTGTTATCATGTAGCCGCAAGCCGCCAACACGTGATTTATTCCAAATGGATAATTAAATATAAATAATAAATTTGTCAATGCGACTGTTTTATAAACCAGACAATTTCTAACAAATGAGTTGAAATGTATATTTTTTCTATAGTAAAAAGTCGAAATGTATATTAAATAGTGTATATAACTAGTAGAATAAATGAATATCGATGGACAGTTTGTAAGATGTGCTATAGTTTTCATGAATGCGAAATAAGTTATGTTATTAAATCCAATGTATCTTTCTATTTCAATCCATACGTTTGTAGATTTTAATATACCTGCAGTAACGGCGTGTTGTGCATTGGTGGATGGTTTTAATGTGAATACAAATAAATATCTTGCAACTGTATTATAAAAACTATTTAACCATTTAAAAATCATACCAAAGAATTTCAATGTCTTGGGGTATATACAGTAATGTATTTTTAAAACGATTCTTCTATTGAGGTTTTGATTATAGTCATCGTTTACGGTTTTCTTTTTTATATAATGCATTTCTCGGTTATAATCAAAGGATGCATACATATCAGGTTCTAATGTGGTTATAACATCTTCGTTATCTTTACCATGATTAGTAAATAATGTATCAATGTAACCATTTTCACTGATTGCAACTATTGAACGATAACAATAAAAGAATGGAATGAATCCAAACGGGCCGTCGAGGTGCGGAGTTTCAAAAACTGTATCTGATGATATTTTTGTTGTAATAGAACTAACGTATATTTCATTCATATCGTAAATTACATCAATATCATATTCGTTTCCGAAATTTTTTATAATAATATCTTTCAGTTGATTAGAAATATTTAAAAATGTTGTTTTTTGTTCAGATGGCAAATTAAGATACCACCAATGCGTTGTTGTATCTGGAGATAGTTCTTTATTATTCATTACCCATTCTTTTATAATGTGCGAATCCGTATTTTTTAATTTCCCCAAATACACCCGGTTTCTTTTTTGTGTCATTATATCGAATAGATTTTCTTTATTCGAACAACAATGCAATAAATATGGAACTAAATTTAATGTGTGGTCTAAAAATATGTTCCATGTATTAAAATTAAAAATATTAGTTGACGACATATAAGATGACTGATAAGTTTGTTCATTTGTAACAATGTGTGATAATTCTTGAAGAATATAACTTATACCAAATACTATTATTTTGTCATATATTTCATTGTCATAAAATAATCTAGAAAATAATAAATAAAAAAGGTAAGTCGCCAATGATTTTAATTTAATATGAAATGACGCACTGTTGAATAGTAATGCAATATTAAACAATAAACACATAATGCCTGCCGACGACGAGCCAAACATACTAAATATAGATATAAATGCACTCGATGTTGTAGCAATGTGTGCAATTATATTAAATTTATTTTGATGATACAATTGAAATTTATCCATCAACTAAAATATCAAACAATATTATATAATAATAGTAGATATTATTATTATACAATTATATTTATTTATTTTTTTATTTATTAATCATGTTTATTTATATTTTTTATGTTTTTCCATAATCCGTAATAGTAAGGACATTTGAAGAGCGACGGGGTTAATGGAAACCCTCCATATTCTATATAACAATTTACACGTTCAAATGTTGTGTCTAATACTTTTATATGATTTTCGTTTAAAAAAACTCCATCTTTTTTGAACATATTTTTATATAAATTTCCGTTCATTTTTTCAAATATGTTACTGTCGGGGGATACGGTGAAATCGGAAACGCCAAGATAACCTCCATATTTTAAATTTTTCTTAATAATATCTACTGCTTTCATCCAGGATGGTATCATTGTCAATGAGTATGTTATAATTATTTTATCAAATTTTTCTTCTGAAATAAATGTTGTTGCATCATGATGAACAATGTTAAGATTTTGGATACTTCCTCTTTTTTCTTTGGCAACTTTTAATAATTCTCCGCATAAATCGACAAGAACAATTTTTTTAAATTTATTTGCGTATGGCATATGGTCTAGAATGTCTCCCGTTCCTCCTGCCAAAATAAGCAATGTATCATCATTATTAAATGGGATGGATGGTATTAATTTTTTTTTTCCATGTAACATATTTTGTCGGTACGCGTCATATAATGTAGCTTGTGATTTGTAAAATTGATTCAATTTATCTTCATGGCTACAAATATTTTTGTTCGTTTTGTAAGGAGCGCTCATCATTTGATAAAAAATATATAATTTATCTTTCAACGTGATATTGTAAACGGGATTTGTTGAGTTCATCAATATATTATTTTGGGGTATTTTGGCCATAGAAGTTGAATAATATGAACCGATTCTATCGAAGAATTTATCTTCATCTTTTATAAATTTTTCTTTTTTATGATCTAAAACATAATGTTTAATATAGTCCAATTCATTTAAACATCCAATGTATTTTTTTTTGGACGCGCTTCTCCATAAATATATACAATCTTTATCGCAGTATTTTTTATAAATTTCCCATTCCTTGATAATTTGACCTTCTTCTAACCAATCCATGTGGTCTAAAAGAATTGCTTTGGTTACAGCATCTCCATTTTCCGCTACTTTTTTACAGACATTTTCAATAAAATCTGTATGAATTGTAATTCTATCCAATCTATCTCTAACTTTTAAATAATTTTCTTCTTTCAAATAATCTGGACAACACTCTTCTCTGAAACTACTGTAACTACCACCAAAGTATGTACAATAAAAATAATTTTTCTTTAATTCAGTATTAAATACCACATATTTAAAAGTATCACTCATAAAATCATTAAAATTATCAAATAATTCGAATTGTTTTTTAGGAACACCATTTACTGTGATACAAAACCATGATATCAACGGATTACAACCAATGTTTACTATTTTTTTGAATTTTTTTTCAATTTCATTTTTATGATAAAACTGTATTTGTTCTTGGATTGAGTTACATTGAAATACTCCACTAATTCCATAACACCAAAAAATAAAATTTACAATTTTTACATAATATTTTACTGACCCTGATTCGATAAAATGTGAAAACTCGGTTTTATTTTCATCTAACCATATTTTTCCGGGCAGTGACATATTTTCTTTAATTCGTTCCAAATTATCTAAAAATAATTTATATCCTTCGCTATTTTTATTTCTAGAATTAAATACTTTAAAGAATTCATCCCTTGATAAAACTTTCATCATGCCGATTTTTGTTTCTAATAAAAAGTTTTGATGTATATTTATGTCGGCAGTGTGTATTTTTTTAACATCATCAATTAAATAATTTAATATATTATCTCCTCCGGTTGTAATGCATAATAACACATCATTACTATTAAAATTCATTATATTTCTGTCAACAGACCCATCTTCAAAGCTCAAATTGTAAATATAAGTGTGTTTTATTATATTATCAATGCTTAAATATCGATAAAGGAAAGAAATAAATTTAATAGAGTAAAATCCAAGTATAATATAAAATAAAAAATTATACATTTATCTATTATTCTACATATTTATATTTTATTAATCCTTATTCTCTCCAAATCTCTCTAAAATGAAAATGAAAAAAGGTAATAATAAAATGCGGATCCTAAATTACCTTGACCAATTATTTTATAAAAGTTTTACAATTCATAAGTTAGAGAGATTGAGAGAAAATACAAAATACAAATAATAAATAATAAAGAAAAAATTGAATAATGAAATATAATAAATAATATATTTAATTCAGCTACCATATCATTCAATTAATCAGTCAAGTAAAATAATGGTGGAACAAGGTGAATCGGATTGTTGCTCGATTTGTTTAGAATCATTTGATTCGATACCGAAAAATAGTAATAAAGTATTTCTTGAATGTGGACACGAATTTTGTTTTACTTGTATAATTCCTCAAATGAAACAAAAAAACAGTTGTCCGTTGTGTCGTGCAAAAATTGATAAAAACAAAGAAGAAAATGAAATAGTGGATTGGGATGGGCGCGGTCCAATAAAGTTAAGTCATGCTGGAGGGATGGCATTATTGGACCGTACAATATATGAGAGTTATGCTCGTTCGATGATAAAATGCGACATTCGAGACGTGTTTGAAAAGATCCAATTCAATATAAAAAACAATATTGAAACAGATTGGAGAGTTATGGAAAATATATGCACACATTCAGTAATGTATGATGTAGAAAATTTAGGAATAAGATTACTTCATGAAGCAAAAGTATTAGAACGATTTGAAGATAATTTCGACATTATCGCAGAGGTTGAAGAAGAGGAAGAAATGGTTCACGCAAATCACAGAATACGAAGACGTATTTAATTATAACATTTATAATATTTCACTTTTTATTTATATTATATTTTTTTGCATTTTGTATTTAGTATTTTCTCTCAATCTCTCTAATTTTATATTTGTGAAACTTTTATAAATATTAGATATGATTTCGAAACTCGTTGTCATTATTTTAATCTAGTTTCATTTTTCATTTCTAGAGAGAAGAGAGAATAATTATAAATAATAATAATCAAAATTAATAAAATAAAAATAATGCGTTAGCATAATTCATATTATTTTTTATATTTTACAAAAATATCTCAGCATGCGCTCTCGGCAATCCGCGTTCCCAAACGCGGGCCTAAATCAATAACCTAACAATTTTTTGATTTAGGTTTGTTTTTTGATTTAAGTTATTGTTAATTTTTTGTTTTAAGTTAATATTTGTTTTAAGTTATTGTCAAATTTTTATTTTAAGTTAATGTTTGTTTTAAGTTATTGTCAAATTTTTATTTTAAGTTAATGTTTGTTTTAAGTTATTGTCAAATTTTTATTTTAAGTTTATACAACTTTTATTTTTATTTATATTAAGGAAAATTTTTCTATATTTTTTCGATATTTTTCGTTAAATTATTTATTTTTTTTAGGGAAAACTTTTATTTTTTCATGTAGGAAAAAGTTTAATATTTTTTTTGCTAAAGTTTTTTATTTTATTTTATTTTTTATTTTTTAGATTTTTAGATTTTTAGATTTTTAGATTTTTATATTTTTTTTATTTAAAATTATTTTTTTTAAATAAAATTTTTAGATTTTTTTTTT
>Ga0315284_10005302_pt1 | contig 18307 bp, 36 predicted proteins | sample YL17G09_16_MG_FD_203696 | JGI IMG/M metagenome (GOLD analysis project Ga0315284, IMG submission 203696) | Sediment microbial communities from Yellowstone Lake, YNP, Wyoming, USA - YL17G09_16 | ecosystem: Environmental > Aquatic > Freshwater > Lake > Sediment | place: USA: Wyoming | collected...
AAAACCGCCGGAGATTATAAAGTCATACCTTCTTGCCAGAAGCGAATCTTCGTCTGTTGATATATCTAAATTCAAGACGATAGACACGCTTATAAATGATTACGATTTATATGTTGAAAAACTGAAAGAGAACAGGATAAATTTCGGCTGGGTGAAAACAGACCTTGTAACAAGGGGTATGAGGATGGGCGACGTGGTTACTTTGGTAGCGGCGTCAAATGTAGGAAAAACTATGATGGCACAGAATCTAATATTGAATCTTGCGAAGCAGTATCTTGATATGCCACAGATATTTTTCAGTCTTGAACAGATAGGAGTGATGGCATTTGAACGGTTTGTTATGATGGAAGGGCAATTGGAATCGCATCAGGTGGAAAGTTGGTACAAAAATCAGGATATTTTAATTCAGGATAAATTGATAGAAACCTTGAAAAATCTTGGCAAAAGTTTCAAGAATTTTGTCCTTGTAGATGAAGGCGGGATGACGACTAAAAAAATAGAGAACTACGTTATTCAAGCCGGTTTGAAAATGTTCGATAAGCCGGTAAAAGTCGTTGTAGTGGATTACCTTGGATACATCAAAGGCGAAGGTCAGGATATGTATCACCGGATAAGTGAGATAGCCAGAGAAATGAAACAGCTGGCGAAACGTCTCAACTGTGTGGTCGTTTTGCTCTGTCAGGTCAGCAAGGCTGGCAAGAGCGGTGGCGACCCAATAGAAGGATATCATGCCCGTGACAGCGGCGTTGTCATGGAGTCGGCGGATATCCTGTTCAGTGCCTGGCGACCTGAATTGAAAGAGGATTTGAAAGAGTCTGAAAAGAAGGATTTGGAAGGCGTGTATATGGTCAGGGTAGCCAAGAACAGATATGGTCCGTCCGGCGTCAAAATTGAGTTTATGTTTATCAAGCGGTATCTTAAATTACTGGAAAAACGAGACGAGGCATTGACGGTAGATAAAGATGGAAAAATCGTGGGTAGATAATTGTTTGGAAAATAATTATCCGAAAGTATTTAGAGTGTTGTGCCATAATTGCAATATGTCAATTGGATTTTATGGATATTGTCCTCATAATAAACAAGCAAAAGGACAGTGATGATTTATGATAGGGCAGGAGTGGGTCAATAAGATTCATCAAGGACATGCGTTGGAAGTTTTACGAAAGATGCCAGATAATTTTGTTGATATGGTAATTACATCTCCGCCCTATTACTGAATGGTCTCCGAGATTATAAAACAGAGCCACAGGTTTGGGGTGGCGACTTAAATTGTCATCATCAGTGGGAAGATAAAATAATGCCAAGAGGTCATAAATCAGGGGTTCACGGTCCCAATTCGGTTGTAGGCAAGAAGTTGGGAGAAGGTCAGCATACGGCACGGCAGGGCGAAGGGTCTTGCTTTTGTTCTCGTTGCAGTGCGTGGCTTGGCGAACTGGGTCAGGAACCGGCTGTGGATATGTTCGTTGAACATCTCGTAATAATATTTAGTGAGATAAAGAGAATATTGAAACCAACAGGGACGTGCTATGTGAATATGGGAGATACCTACGGCGGAAGCAATAGCGTAATGAACGATGGTGGACGGCAGGGAATGGGAACGGAAGCCGGTAGGAATCGTGTTGTGAGCAGGGGAATAGACAAGTGTATGATGATGGTTCCCGAGAAGTTTATGATTAAGATAGTAGAGAATAATTGGTTATTACGCAACAAGATTATCTGGTATAAGCCAAATGCGATGCCATCATCTGTCACTGACCGGCTGAACTGCACGTGGGAGTATATCTTTTTCTTTTCAAAAAGTAAGAAATATTATTATGACCTTGATGCTATCCGTGAGGAACATAAGACTCTGGTGGCTACGCAAAAGAATAAAACTGATGATGGACAGACTACTTTATTTGACTCTGAAAAATATGCAAAGGAAAGAAATTTACACCCTGTCTTTGGACCATTCATCAATCCGCAGGTTGAGTTTAGAGATAAGACCAAAGACGAAAATTATAAAACCGGCGGTATGCGGAATGCGCCAGAGCCAGGCGAAGCGAATGCCTTTAATATTGCCGGTAAGAATCCCGGGGATTTCTTTGAAAATGATGAACCCGATATAAGAAAAATATGCCCACAGCCTTTTCCTGACAGCCACTACGCAGTGTTCCCAGAGGAACTATGCCGGAAGCCTATACTTGCCAGCTGTCCCGATGAAGTGTGTGCGAAATGCGGTCAGCCGAAAGTTAAAGTTTATGAGAAAGGCGAACCAGACGAGGACTGGAAAAAGCAGTGCGGAGCAGATAAATCCGGTGGGTACCAAGGGCAAGGTCAGAAAGATTACGAAGGGAATAAAGTCCAGAATCCCAGTGACGTCAAGCGGAGAATTCTTGCAGGAATGTGCGAGAGAAAGTTTGTTGGTTATAGAGAGTGCAAGTGCGGAGAAGGATTTGTTCCAGGGATTGTCCTTGACCCGTTTGCAGGGTCAGGGACAGCGTGCCTTGTAGCGAATAAATTAGGTCGCAGATATATCGGGATTGATTTATCGCCGGAAAATATTAAGATGGCGAACAAGAGGATAGAGGGAGAAGGAGACTTACTATTTATGGGAGGAAACAATGTCAAAGGGTAGAAGCAGGAAAAATCCACGCACACCGAAAATACCGAAGTATTATGACATTACGTGTTCAAAGTGTGGCAGAGTGCTGCATATGAGAAAAGGTGGAAGTCCGAAATGTCCAATATGTGATGGTGGATTAGACCCGTCGGAACTTTTGGCAAAAAAGGAGAAACGAAAGAATTTTTCAGAAAACCCTTGACAACGTAAGTAATTTATGCTATATATATAGGGTAGGAAGGAGAGGGGGTCAAGGGAGGGGAAATGAAAAGAGAAATTTTGGAGTTCGTGATTTGGGATGTTCTGCATGGCATCGTAAGGATTTGTGAAAGGATAAGTGGAGAGGGAATAAACGAAAAGTTCCTGTTAAGGTTGTGGGTAAAAGCAAACGGAGGGAACTAATGGAAGGAAAATTGATAAAAGTAGCATATTTACAACCCAAACAGTACAAGGAAGTCATAGACATACAGACAGATTGCAAGCGAATAGACGAAGACATTATTCGGATAGCATGGAAACGTCTTGGTCAAGTGCTCGTGGTTTTGAAAGACCCGAATGAACCCATATCACGGACCAATATAAGAAAACCAACGCAGGCTGAATGGGAAGACCTTGTGTTATATGCAAGGAATAAATGCAGACAATTAGACCGGACATATTTTTTGAAAGACCCTGACCCAATGTCAAAAATAAACGGTTATCAAGAAGAGCAGCCGGTTTATATTGAAGGATAAAATAAACAGGATATTGGATATATTGAAGGAGAAATAAAATGAACATTATCCAATTTAATATTTTGAAAAGACGATGGGCATGGAAAGCGTTCAATGTTTTTGACCAGGTTTTGGATGTTCCGTACAGAATAATCCCAACGGAATGGTACGGGAGACTTGAATCAAAGGTGACATTTGGGTTGATGCTTTGGATTTCAAAACATATAGGGAGATAGGTATGATTTCGATAATTGCGGGTTATCCAAGACTTACGAAGGAAGATTTGGCGGCAGCAATAAGCAAGGTTGTAACTGTCGGGGATATGGAGTCTATATTCAGGGACATATTTATAAACAGGGCAAAGATGGAGAATGTTGACGAAAATGGTTTTGAGGAATTTTTGGCTGCATATAGAAAAAAATATGTAGAACTTACGGATAGGACGGACTATAATCCTTCATATGTTATCGTAGATGAAATGATTGACGTTGCCGATAATGAATCTCGTATTAAGGGGGATATAAAGGGAGTATGGTGTGCAATCAACCTGGCACTGCAATATTACCCGGATATGCGGAAAGCACTTGTACTCAAAGAAAAACTAGAAAGGAAGGGAAGATAAAATGGACGAAAAAGAGTGGCTTGAAAGTTTGAAGGAAGGGGATAAGGTTGCCGTGCGTTATGCTTATGGCAACAAATACCGCATCGGCGTTATTGAAAAAATAACAAAGACACAGATTTGCATATTCCTTGAAAGCAGATACAGGAGAAAAGACGGTCAAGAATGCGGTGAGACTGGATGGGACAGGCAATCCATTGAACCCATTACCCCTGAAATTGTTGAATGGATATTGAGGGATAATTTCAGCGACTTGGAAGTTGGCGAATTATCAAAGACATTATCAACCAGCCAGATTGAAAGGATTACGGCGATAATAAAGGAGAAGTAAGTGAAATTACATGAAAGAAAATATATTTTAACGGATTTGAAAAGTCAATGTTTTACATTTTCTGAAAATATTTTTGACTGGATACTTGAAGAAGATGATTGTTCAATTTCAAAACAGATAGACAGGATAGAAGAATTGATTAAGAAGATAAGGAGAAGTAAATGAACAAATCCGTCCGTTATGTAGTTGATAAAATTCAGGAGTATTCCAAGATACCTTCATTGAGCAGGAACGAAAGAGAATTCCTTGATTGCTTGGAATTGGATATTCCCATTGACCATTATTTCCCTACGCTGCGAGATGATTGTACCCATTATACCTACAAGCATAAACCTGCCAGAATACTTGTAACAGTTCACACTGACCGCATACCAGTCAGACCATTCAAATTTGAAATCCTTGACGACAAGAAACTCAAAGGGCAACTTGATAACGTCATATCGGTAGCATTAGCACGTTTGCTGATAGAAAAAGCCACGCCGGTTGATTTCCTTTTTACTACCAAAGAAGAAATATGCGGCAGTAACAGCCAGTTAATAAATGCGTGGAATCATAAGGAATACGACCATGTGCTTGACCTTGATATAGATGTTACAGTGGATTCCAGTGAAGTAGAAGGTGGCGCCATCAGCCTGCGGGATAAAGATTGTTCTGCTGATTATTATCTTCCGACTGTGGGTAAACTCCGCAAACTGTGCAGTGATAATAAGATAGATTATATTACCAAAGACGGTAATTGGTTAGTTTGTCAGATAGGTTGTTCAATAAGAGAGTATCCGAAGATTAAAGGCTGCTATGTCGGAATACCGATAGACAACTACCATAGCAATACCGAGATAGTGAACTTCAAGTGCATCAGCAATGTTCTTAAGTTGTTTGAGGCGATTAAAGGAGAGATAGATGGCAAAACCGATAAGAATAGATAGTTTCAATCCGAGAGTATTTAATTTCAGTCAAATAGCATTAGTTCCCGTTGAGGATATAAAGGAATTAAAAGAGAGGGTGGAGAAGGTCAAGGAATACATAAGAGAGTATCATGCCAAAAAAGAAAAAGATAGCGATATGGCTGATGCCTTGAATTTGATAGATGGTATTGAAACGGAACTTGCAGGGATAGAATTCCCAGAGGAGTAGTTTATGGATACGCCATGGGCAGAAAACGTTATTGAAATTGCCGAGACTTACGAGGAGATATATCCTTCCGGCAAAAGACCATTTGAGGGAGTCCATTTTAATCCGAGTGAAAGGCGATTTGTTTGTATCCCTGATGGTGTGGACCCTGACGCATATGTTCTTGAAGCACACCGAAAGATGCACGATAGACTGGTTAAGGTAGTATCAGAGCAGGTCAATAGAGCGTTGAAAGACGGAACGATAATAGGAGCGGCGAAAAGATAAAAGGAGAGACAGAATGATTTTTATTGGTATTGATAATGGGTTAGATGGTGCCGTGGCAGTGCTTAATGATTCTGATAATACTCTAAAAACTTTTTCAACTCCATTCATAAAAGAGGATATGGGTGGTAATAAAACGAAACGGAGATATGACATACCGGGTATGATAAATCTTTTGAAACCATATGCAAATATCGCCACCAATGCCTTTGCTGTTTTGGAATCAGCACAAGCGATGCCGAAGCAGGGTGTTACGTCAATGTTTTCTATCGGGTATGGATTTGGGATATGGAGTGCTATACTTGCTTGTTTGAAAATACCGCATACCATTATTCGTCCTCAAAAGTGGCAAGGTAAATATGGTATCTCCGGTGATACCAAGGCACAAGCGTATCTTGTTTGCGAAAGGATATTCCCTATGAATAAGTTCAAGACTGAAAGAGGAAGAGTCCTTGACGGACATTGCGATGCGACCCTGATGGCAGATTATGCGAAGTCATATTATAATAACCAATTGGAAGTAAAAACTTAAACAAGGAAAAATAATGTCTAAAATAGAATATCTTGTCCAGAAAAAAGTTGTCCGGTGGTGCAGCAGGGCTGACTGGGTAACACTTGATATTACCCCCAGCTCAGAAGCATGGAAGGAGCAGCATCCAAACATTGATGCGTCAACGGTAAAGTTCATCAAGCGTGAGATATGCACGCCGGACCCAGAAAAATTTCAATTATCCAGGAGGTAGTGATGGTAAAGGGAAAGACGAAAACAAAGAAGGTAGTAAAGGGTAAGGGAGAGAAGGGTGATGCGTTAAAGAATATGCCGGACAGCGATAAGCCCAAGGAAAAGGTCTGCACTATCTGCGGTAACATCGCCGCGAAGGAAAGCGAATACTGCGACCACCAGAAAGGTATTAAGAAGCCGGAAGCCACGAAGGTTACGGTGTCTGTGAATGAGAAAGAATTGCCTGCATTGTCCAAGGCATTGACAGATGGATTGAAAGAGCCGGAACTTCCAGGGATGCCACCCAAGGGCGAGGAAACCCTCATCGCCGAAGATATACTTGACCAGCGAGACCATCTGAAAAGCGAAAGAGAAAAACTGAAAGCACTTGTAACAAAGTTCGCTAATCAGATGCATCTTGTCCAGAAAAGCAAGATACTGGTCAAGGGCTGGAATTTTGAAGTGGAATTGCAGGACCGTGTAACAATTACAAAAAAGAAGTGAAAACGATAAAAGATACAATTTGCGACCATTGAAAACATCAGAGAATCGGTCAAAAGGGAACAGGATATAAAGGGAGGATAAATGCGTTTATGTATAACAGGGGATTGGCATCTGGATATCAATAATCGTTTTGAAGATTCCGTGGATACATTGAAACGATTAGTCAAGAAGGTTGTGGAAGAAAAGCCTGATTATTTTTTGTTTTTGGGAGATGCCTATCACACATGGCGATGTTTGCCTGTGGAGCAATATTATTTTCATATGGCACTTTTAGATATAACAAATGCAGGCATACAGACAATAGTTCTTGTTGGCAATCATGATGTGGCTGAATCGGAAGTTTATGAAAGCAAACATTGCTTTACTGAACTTAAAACCCTTAAACCTTCAAGAATACAGGTTATAGATGCTCCAACAACAATAAAATTGTCCGATAAAGTGTCTGGAATTTTCATCCCACATATTATGAAATCAAATATTAAAGAATCTTATCCAGATACATTCAACGAAATATTAGATGGACAGATGGAAATCGTTGGTAAGAATAAGGATAAGATAATACTTTTTAGTCATGTTTATTTGGCAGAGGCGAAAATAGGTACTGCTGATATGATTGTATCTGGGAACAGACAAGTATCCGTAAAAGATATTGAAAAGCGTGGGATTGTTTTGGGTTTTTTCTCGGATATTCATAAGAGCCAAAAAATAGGACAAGGAAGTTTTTATCCAGGTTCAATCACAAGAGTTGATTTTGGCGAGGCTTCTGACCCCAAAGGATTTATAACATACGATTCATTTACTGATTCGGTTGGATTTATAGACTTGCACAGCAGGGTGATGGACGAAGTTACCATTGACCTTGTTGACCCGGGGTTTGTCAGGGCTGATGGTAAGAATATAAAGGAAGGAAGTATAGATTCGCCGGTAGAGAAACCTCTTGAATATATCTATGATGCTTTGAGCGTTAAAGACCAGCTCGGGTACCAGTTCAAGGATAGTATAGTGAAAGTTAAATTGATTTGTACCAAGGAACAAAAGGCTTTGCTTGAAGGTGCCGATGAAAAAATTGCCACGTTCCTGATAGATACCATTGGCATTCATTCCCTGAAAAGCATATCCTATGAAATCACTGACAGCGTATCAGTCCGCAATGCTGCCGTAAATGAATCGTTGAAACCGGCGGAAGCCCTGGACAAATGGATAGAAATGCAAAGTTATAAGGAAGATACCGGTACGCAGGTCAGGATTGCCGGGGAAAAGATTATCAAGGGATAAGATGACGATACAGCAGCTGATTGACAGGTATTTGAAATTATACAAACAGGGATATGAGACAATGATTATAACCCAAGTGATAAACGATTTACGTCAATGCCAAAGAATAAATCGTAAAAAGGAATGGGAAAAACTAGAACAAGATGGAATTGTAAAAAGGAGAAAACATGAAACTGGTGGATAGAGTATTTGAAGCGATAAGGCAATACAGGGCTGACGAGGATTTGATTAAACTCTTGATAGAGATGGTAAACATAGGACGTTATACAAGGAATACTCATAACGAGGATATGGTGATTGGTGCGATAAAAGGAGAACTCTCCGAGAGGGTATTGAGTATAAAAGCAATACAATGGTTTAATGTTACAGGAAGAGGCGATGTTGCGATGATAGGTAAAACAAAGGAAAAATTTAAGACCGGACAAAAAATTATCATTGATGATATATTATGCAAGATAAATGCAATAGAAATAAGTAATGTTGAGGGAATTGCTTTGGGAGTCAGGAAATTATGAAAAAGATAGTAGTTAAAGTTCCAGACAGGCACTGTGGTAAATTGGTCAATGATAACTGGAAATCTATTTGTTTTGCTACGGTGTTTTTCTCCAAGGATAGGATTTACTGTGATGCATTCAGCCAAAGATTGAGGCTGAATAATAGCGGTGGAGTCCTGCGTTGCAAGCAATGTTATAAAGCGGAAGTGAAAAAATGCCACAGGAAGTAAGGTGTCCTTATTGTATGGCGGAAGCAAAGTTGGTAGATAGCAAGGTTATCTACGGTTTCAGTTATGGTATGGCATATCTTTGTAAGCCCTGTGATGCATATGTCGGCTGTCATAAGGGAACGAATGTGCCATTGGGTACCTTGGCGAATGCGGAGTTGAGGGAATGGCGTAAGAAGGCACATAACCTTTTTGATAAGACATGGCGTGATTACCTGCCGGAGAATATGCGACCTTTATACAGGTCAAGATGTTATTCGTGGCTGTCCAAGAAAATGAATGTTCGGTATGAACAGTGCCATATAGCGATGTTTGACGTTGACCAGTGCAAGAAAGTTGTGATGCTCTGCGATACGGAAATTATTCAAATTCTTGACCCTTACGAGGAGGAATTGGTATGAGGATTATAGAATTAGGAAGGTCAATGGGTAAAACATCTCAAATAGTAGAATGGTTAAGAGGAAAGAAAAATCGGCTGTTATTGGTTTCAGAAAATCACGAAGCAAGCAGGATAGGTCGGAAGTATTCTGATATAAAAGACCAGGTGTTGTCTTATCGTCAATGGTTAGATTTTAACGGCGGGATACAGGTGAGCAGAATTAAGGTAGGAGAAGAAAAGTTTTGTGAGATAGGTATAGATAATGCAGACCAGATATTGGAGAAATTATTTGCATGTCCCGTGAAAGTAATGACATTTAATAAATCCGATTAAAGGAAATACCGGTATGACAAACGAAAAAGAGTTACAAAAAGAGTTACAGGATATGTTTAAGAAACACGAGGCGACATACAAGGTTATTGATGATGGTTTCGTAGTGCTTGTATGGAGAGAACCTGGCACTATGACCTCAATGATTAACTATATTATCCATGGAGCGACATTGATGGTCTATGGCGACCACTATGAAGCCATATATCGCTGGTCATTGCCGATAAGTTTCCAGTTCCTTGCCGGCTGCGAGCTTGGATATTTCCACGAGAAGTGTTGTGCTTCTCCTGAAGGGCGTCAATGGAGAAGGTGGGATGAGAAAAAAGCCATAAAGGATTTCAAGGATTACGTGAAAGACCGGCTACGAGAAATGACTGCAGATGAAATAAGAGCATGGAAAACCGAGTGGGTAGATGATTACGAAGCGTGCCTATCAGGTATGCAGGAAGGTAGTCAGTTTTTCTGGCAGATGTGCCTGCACGACCACGATGAATTCAGGCGTGAAGGATTATACGATGATGACTATTCCCTTTATACCATAGGTATGCCCATAGACGTGCAGTGCATTATTCATTTGGTAGGCATCAGGCTGGCTGTGAAGCAGCTGGAAGACAGAGGCGTATTCAAGAGAGACGAGAAATTAACGAAGGTAACATAGAAATTTTAGGATTAAAGGAGTATTAGATGTTTGAATTTATGGATGATACGAGAGTATCTGACATTTTAAGAAATACAAGAATTGAAAAGAAATTTCTCATGAAGGATATAGCAAAGGCAACGCATACAAGTGTTACGTATATATGCAAACTGGAAAAGGGTGGGTATTTACCTTCGCCTAAATTCTTAATAGCATTTTGCAATAAAACAGGATTACCTTACAAGCCAATGGTAGGTCTTATAATCAATGAACGCAAGGATAGTTTGGAAGAAACTTTGAAAAGCAGATATTTTGATTCAAGATTATAACTTAATCAAAGGCAAAGGAGGAAACACAATGGTAGCAGAAAAAGAAAAGAACGGTAAGGGCAGAAAGCCAGGGCAGACCCCCTAAATGAGAAAGAAACACAGGATGTATTTCAAGAAAATAACGAGAGACTGGTGCAACCTGCGAGGCATATCTATAACCGAGCAGATGTGCGAGGACTGTGATTATAGAGGGATTTCATATCATTCCAGTAAGGATAGAAAGAAGGAAAAATACAGCGTGCAGTGTTTGTTTGAGAACAAAATACGATGACTAACATAAGAAGGTTTGACCATAAAGGCAAGAAGTGTTTCACGATAATGGGCGTGGATTATGGCGGTCCGCTTGAAATAATTGAGGAATCAACGTGGGGAATACTCGCCAAGATTCCCGGCAGTATGGTATGGATTGGAATTGGAATAACCAAATATATGGGACCGCAATTCGTTATCTTTGAGAAAGGACCACTACCAGAAACATTTGCAGATTATTCTCGTCCTATATGGGAAAATAGATACGACAAAAAGACAAGACAACTTAAACTTCTTATAGGAATGGATATTTTTCAGGCATTTAATAAAACAAAGGAGGCAGGCAAATGAGAAGATGGTTTAAGGCGGTAAAGGATTTGTTCAAGGACATTTTTGATTTCCTGAAAATCAGGAAACAGCAGAAAGGGTTCTATGGCGATGTCATAGAAGACCTTGAAACAATCAGGGCGCTGAGCGCTGCTCTCCACGACCAGATGAACAAGATTACAAGGAAATGGAACCTGTATCCCGAAGTTGACGAGATGGTTAAAAATTACCGGAAGTATATGGAGAACAGCCAGAAGGTATATGAGATAACGAGAAGGGATATACTAAACAGGTTGTTTGTGGAAAGGAATAGAAGGATAGCACTTTCCGATGGACAGCAACAGCCAAGGGGCGGAATTCGCAGATGGCAACCGGGAGATTTTCCTGCGTCGGTTGTTCGTAAACCGAATCCGGCGGAAGTCCTTGTTAAAGATATATCCGCAGAACTTCCATTACTTGGACGCGTATTGAAGGACTGCGATATAGAAATAGTGGAAGGGTCCGTAATAATCAGTGTTCCCACGGGCAAGCAGTCGTTTCTTAATCTTATCCTGAAACACAGGAAGGATATAGAATCGTATTGTGCCTATGCGATAGGCGACGGAACACTGGTAGAGATTGTGGAGAAAGGAGAATAAACAATTATGAGAGAGGAAAAAACACCTGATGGTAAAATTTTTTTATCCGGCACGATGGGGGACGTATATCCCCAGTGTTTTGAAAAGCAGAAAGACGATGCCAAGCGTTTCTGCTGCATACTGAAAGAAGGTCAGTGCGAACATGAGGCGACCTGCTTTGTCAATTTCCAGAGAGCGATAAATAAACTGTTCGCTGATAATCCTCGTGTCATCGGCGGTCATTTCGTATTCAGCACGGATAAGAAGAAGTATATGTCCAAGGTACCGGCGGCTACAATGATACATCAGGTATTTGAAATCAAAGAGGACCAATACAGTCCGGTGGAAAATGGAATAAAGGATACTGGAAAATGAGATATGAATGTCCTTGTTGCGGATATAAAGTAACGCAGGATATATACAGAGAATGTCCGAATTGTCATAGATGTGGTCAAACATGGTATGCTATCAATGACGATTTGGGAGACTCACGGAAAGGAATAAGGGGGGGGATAACATGCCAGAACTGGAATGCAGGAAACACGTGGAAGAGATTTACAATTTAATGGAAAACAAGAGCCTTGGCGGTCACAGGTCAGCCACTATCCGTATAATAGATGGTAAGTTTGCTGCTTGTGCATTTGCCGGCGTATCCGCCACATATACCCTTGGTGACTGGATATTCCTGGTTGAAGTAGGCAAGAAAGTCATTGAATTAAGCGAGGCAAAATAATGAAACTAATAGCACTCAATCTGCGTAATTTTCTTTCCTATTCTGACCAGCATATAAGTTTCAAATCACTTGAAGGCGTTGTGTTCCTGATAGGAAGAGTTGAGGACGACGCTTCCAAGTCCAACGGGTCCGGGAAGTCGGCGATATTTGATGCGATATCCTGGGTGTTGTTCGGGAGCAGCCGGACCAGCGATGACGATGAACTGATTAAAAAGGGCGAGAAGCAGGTTGAAGTAATTCTTGATTTTGAACTGGACGAAAAGACCTACAACGTATCACGCATAAAGAAGCTGGGGAAATCGCAGACGCTGGCGTTCAGCTGTATGACAGCCGGTGTTTCCCTGACCGGCAATGCTGTAAAAGAAACACAAAGTAAAATTATTGAGGTTCTCGGGCTGGATAATGAACTGTATGAGAACACGGTCTTTGCAAGGCAGGGCAGGATAGATGAGTTCCCGCGCCAGACACCTGCCAAGCGCAAGCAGATGCTTCAGGATATCCTTAAAATTGACATGTATGAGAAGTGGGAAAACGAAGCCAAGGAAATGGCACGGACATATGAAACCCAGCGAGAAACGCTTAAAATGGTCATAGAGAAAGGTCAAAATGAGATAGACGTCCTGACCGTAGGGGAAGCCGATATAAACCAAAAGAAAGCACTCCTGGGCGCAGTGCAGGTCAAAATCAAAGCGGTTGAGAACGATATAGCGGAAAAGACCGATTCCTATAACAATATGAAGTCCGCCAAGCAGTTGCTTGGCAAGGAACAGGACAATCAGTCTAATATAGCCGGAGACATAGACAGGGTGAACAGCCAGATAAAATACATAGATGAAAACCAGCAGAAAGAAATCAACAAGATACTTCAAGAAAAGCAGGCTGACATTGACCTTGTTGCCGGGGAAGAGAAGGTCAAAAGCGTTCTTGAAGAAATCGCCTCTAAACTAAAAGTCAGCGAATCATCTATGCAGCATTATGAAGCGATGAAACAGCAGGAAGCGTTGCTTGATAATGAATGCAGGCGTGTCCTTGGTACTATAAAGGATTATGACGCGGAACTGGAAAAGTTGAGAAAGAAGTTGAATACGTTCAAGGAACTTGGCGACAAGTGTCCGCTTTGTTACAGCACATTGAACGAGGAACAAAAGAAATCCGTTGAAGCGGAGATTGTTTCGGAAGGGAAAAATAAAAGGGATTACCTTGATAAACTGAAAGAGGAATATGATAGCGCGAAAACAACTGCCGAGAAATTAAGACAGGAAATTAAGAATATCAGCATTAGCCCGGCTAATATAAGGGAACTGGAAAACGACAAAGCGAAGTATGACCGTGAACTTATAAATATCCAGACTGCCAAGAACAGGATAGAGTTCACTGATAACAAAATCACAGAAACCAGGGCAATGTTCATGAGGCAGAAAATAGAATTGAACTTTGAACTGAAACGCAAGCAGTCGGATTTGGCGAAATCAGTTGCAACAATTGAAACTTATAAGACGCAACTCGCTGGGATTGATAAGATGGAATCAGAACTTGCCAGCGTAGAGGAAGTCAGGAAAACATATGTAATAGAGGAAAAGAAAGTATCCGAGGAACTTCACCGGATGCAGTATGAATATGAAACCAAGATAAAGAAAACGGCAGAGCTGGCAATGAATAAAATCAAGGCGGAGAAGGTCAACAGCGATGCCTTCATATACTCCGAGCTGTCCAATGCCTTCGGCAAGGACGGAATACCTTTATTGATTGTGGAGAACGCGCTCGCAGAGTTGCAGTCCGAGGTCATGCATCAGCTGAATACCCTGACCGATGGTACGATAAGCGTTGAGTTCAGGACACAGAAGGAACTAAAATCCGGCAAGACATCGGACTCTCTGGACATCATTGTGTCGGACCGTAGCGGTTCCCGAGACTTTAACCTGTATAGCGGTGGCGAAAAGATGCGTATAGCATTGGCTATCCGGCTTGGATTGTCCAAGTTGCTTTCACGGCGTGCCGGCAAGAAGTTTGATATCCTTATCATAGACGAAATCAGCGACCTTGATTCCCATGGCATGGGTAAGTTCGTGGACCTGATAGGTACAGTGGCAAAGGAATACAAGCAGATATTCGTGGTATCTCACTTATCGGACATTAAAGATAGATTTAGCCAAGTATTGCAAGTTGTAAAGGACAATAATGGAAGTAGGATTGTTTCGTAAAGTCCTTGACTTTGAGGTAAATCTGATGTATAATATAGTGTCGGTAAATGTAATCATAACTCGTGGTAGCGGGTTTTTTCTATTTGGAGTTAATCCCTCTGGATAGTGCCTGCTACCACAGGCACTTGAAGGAGGGCTTTTTATTATGGAATATGAAAGATTATTGAGAAGGAGAGAAGCGAAAAAAAGGTGGAGAGATAAAAATCCTGAAAAAGCAAGAGAATGCGTAAAAAATTGGAATAAAAGACATCCGGGGTATTGCACAGAACATTCAAGAAAATGGCGCAAAACGCATCCTGGATTTGAAAAACTGTGGCGTTATAATAATTCAGAAAAGTTAAAGAAAAGCAGGCAGGAATGGGACAGGAATCATCCTGGCGAGAGAAATGCATATTGGAGAAGATACCGAAAGGAACATCCTGAAATATTAAGTAAGATTAGCAAAAAATCTTATAGAAAAAATATTGAAAAAAAGAAAAAATATTCCAAAGAATATCGCAAAAAATATCCCGAAAAAGAAAGAGTGTGGGCGAAAAAAAGAAGAAAAGATAATCCTTGGGTAAGGATTGGTGATAGTATAAGTTCTTCAATTCGGCAGGCGTTGAAGGGTAATAAGGCGGGTCGTCATTGGGAGACATTGGTGGGATGGACTAATGAACAAGGAAGGCGTTATTTGGAGAATTTGTTCACTCCTGAAATGACATGGGAAAACTATGGTACATACTGGGAAATTCATCATAAGATACCGCAATCATTATGGGATATATCTATTGACCGTGAGATGAAACAATGTTGGACGTTGTGTAACTTGGAGCCATTAGGTATATCGGAGAATAGAGCAAGAGGAAATCGGACAATTTAAATAAAACCCTTGACAAAGTAAGTAATCTATGCTATATATATAGTAGGGGATAAATATATGGGGTTATATAATGATGAAGACTTTGACGGTTTGGTTATCAACCTTCCTGCTTTTTTTATCAAGCAGAATAAACTTGAACCTGCTATCAAGAAATTATACAATGCTATTTCCAAAGCAAAATTCAGCACGCATATAATTGGTGTGCAGGAATCATTGCGAGAGATACGGGACTTGGAAACAAAGTCTGCTGATGTAATGGAAAAGAAAAAAGAACGAGAGAAGAGAGAAAGCGAGAGCAGAGAACGGCAATACAAAGAATTTGAAAACATAAGAAAGGGGATAGAATATCCTTTGTTCTGGAAGCAGGATAATATTGTATTGGCGGAAGGATATGAGAGTGTCAAACTTGGCGATAAGGAATATGAATTCAATAAGTATCACAGCAGGAGAGGAGTGTTTAACAAGGAATTCAAAAATGCCATCAATGAGTATATGTCAAAACCCGAATTCAATCTTGAAAAATTCATAGAAGTCAATGGATGGCAAATAGCGTTTAGTTGTATTTCACATTCTTTTTGTAAAGTTGATTTATCAACCGAATGTCCTATATATTCTAATGCTTACCTTTCTTATTCAATTCATTTATTGAGACTGTACGTTGGTATCTTAACTCCTGAAAGCACATGGCAAAGTAAATCATTTCGCTTGGCAGGTTTGGAGAAAAAAGACGGTGTGTTGAATTGCTGTTACGCAAAATATGATTTGAGCGGTTACAAGATAGACCACGACAGGATGAAATTGGTGAAGAAGTAATAGGGGGGATAATAATGAATATGACCGTAAAAGAAAGAGTTGAATTAAGAAAACATGACCCATCGTCAGCCAGTAATATTATCAGGCGAGTGAAAGAAAGTGGAGCAATGAGCATCAAAACTCTGACGATATTGAGTATGTATCTGGACCAGATGAAATTGAAACACCACATAGCAGTAGAGGTTCAGTCGGGTGCCTTACTTAAAACAATAGACAATGAAGCAGACGCACAGCAGACCATTGATAATATCAGGAAAAAGTTGGAAGGAAAGTAAATCAAGAGGGTAAAGATATATGCCTTACAAAGACCCTGAAAAGAGAAGAGAATGTCAGAAGCGATATCGTAAGAAACATATTGAGAAAGAAAAAAAATGGCGTGAAGAACATCCTGATAAAGTAAAAGCATATAGAGAAAAATGGAGAATAATGCATCCTGAAAAAGATAAAGAGTGCAAAAAAAATTGGTGTGAAAATCATTCCCAAAAAAGAAAAGAAGTTGTAACAAAATACTGTAAAGAACATCGTGAAGAAATAAGAGAACGCAAAAGAAAACAGTATAAAGAATATCCTGAAAAGGCAAGAGAATATTCCAGAAAATATTATGAGAAACATCTTGAACAAGAAAGAAAACGTAAAAGAGAGTGGAGTAAAGAAAATTCTGAAAAAAGAAGGGAGTATAGAAAAAAAATACGGAGCACTGCAAAAGGTAAAATAGAGCATAGAATAAGTAATGCTATTTGGCAATCATTAAAGAAAAATAAGGCAGGTAGACATTGGGAATTGTTGGTTGGTTATACGCTTGACCAGTTGATGCGACACTTGGAGCATTTGTTCACTTCGGGTATGGGATGGCGTAATATGGGATTGTGGCACATTGACCACAAGTTTCCAAAGAGTAAATTTTATTATTCCAGTCCCGAAGACCCAGGGTTCAAGAAATGCTGGTCTCTTGAAAATCTTCAACCATTGTGGGGACAAGATAATATAGCAAAAGGAAACAAGGTATAACAGATGAAGTATAAGACTGTTTTTGGTGTAATGAGAATTGACGAGGAAAACTACCCCGGCATAAAGTTGTTTGACGATGCCCTTAATGATGCGGACAAAGACCTGTATAGACCAATCCCTGGCACGTTCAGAGTGATGAGGGTTGAGGGAAACATTCTCTTTGTGGTCATTACAGAGTTGAATGACCTGCCGGAATTTATCGGCGGCGCAGGATTTAAGACGGGGTGATATATGCCGGAATACATTATCAGGATAATCAGACAGGTACAGATACTGGAAAAGGTTGAAGAGAAAGTTGTCAACGTTCCTACGCTTGCTGCTGCCCAGCGTGAAGCGGCATATATTCTTGGCGAGAAATATGCGGACCAGCCGGACATAGTGGCAGAGACAGGGGAAAAGGAACAAGAGGAAAAGAAACCGGAAAATATTAAGGGATATGTTCCGCCATTCTAATGATAGAGTTTATAAAAGATATAGACCTTGGCAATGGTACAGTAATTAAAAAGGGAATGACAGCCCATGTGTTTTCTTATACTACAAAATACATTGAAACTTTGGCAGGAACATTGTGTTGTCCACCTCGTATAGGGTTTGATACTTTTTGGCATCCCGAATGGCGTGACATTCTTAAATTGCAACCGGGAGAAGCAGCCATATTTGATTTGGATTCCAGATTCCCAAAGGACAGTTATAAGGAGATTGCAGATGTTTGAACTGATGATACCTACCATACCAGATGTAATAAAGGAAATTGTCAAGCGTGAGTCCGGTGATGACGTCATTGTAAAGTTTGAAGCCAATGGTGATGATTGCCAGATATACGTCAATCCCGAAACATGTAACCGGTACCTTGTCCAGACCTCAATGAAGTTTGACCTGTTCGGGTTTATGTCGTTCAAGGAAACTTATACCGTGGCAGACGTGAGCGTGTTCATATATAT
>Ga0315284_10005303_pt1 | contig 18306 bp, 18 predicted proteins | sample YL17G09_16_MG_FD_203696 | JGI IMG/M metagenome (GOLD analysis project Ga0315284, IMG submission 203696) | Sediment microbial communities from Yellowstone Lake, YNP, Wyoming, USA - YL17G09_16 | ecosystem: Environmental > Aquatic > Freshwater > Lake > Sediment | place: USA: Wyoming | collected...
ATTCTAATGCTTTTTTAGCTAAATCACTTATTTCCTCAAAGTCTCCTTTTATTAACGCGTTCATTATGTTAACTTTTACTTTTCTTATTCTTTCTAAAATCAGTGAAAATTTATCGCTTACTTCTTTTTGAAGATCATCTAAGTTCTCGTATAGTTTTTGAGCTGATTTAAAATCGAATTGATTAATATCTGTGGTTTTTTGATCGTACGATTTAATATTGCCCTTCACGGATTGCAAGGATTGTTCGGGGCATATTCAACGAATGGGCAATATATATTACCGAAGTAATTTTATTTCATTAAAGATTTTATCTCCAGTAGAAAAAGTTAATTTAATATCAGATAAGGTAATTCTTCGAAAAATAAACATCTTTCTTACGCGGAATTATTATTCATCTTCTATTGCGAGGAAATTTTCACTATTCATCAAGATTCGATTGTCTTGACAATCAATGCATATTACATCTTTAGTGATAATGTCTTTATTGTAAAACTCTCCTTCAGAGAGAATTTTCTGGCACTTTGAACAAAAAATCTCCTTGCTGATTGCTTCACTTAATATTTCTTTCTTAATTTCGTCTTTTTCCACAAATAACACCTTTAGGAATCATAGTTCTAAAGATCTAATAGAAGATCATGTATATATTTTTAATGTTTTAGTTTTAAACTACTTGCTTAAAGAATGTTATGAATATATAATAAAGAATCAAAATAGCTTTTAAAGCTTGTTCTATTGCCATATCATAAGAATATATTACATCATCCCATCTTTCGTCTTCAATTCCTCGAATAGCTCCTTGATACCATCGTTCAGCTCTCTTTATAGCTCTTTGGGAAATTTCTAAATTATTCATATTTCTACTATTTCTCCAAATTTTATTTTTTTCCGTCTCCAATAAAAGTCATTTTCACCGAGATATACTCGTTTCAATCCTTTTTCTTTTATTCTATTTCGAATATTTTTAATAAAATTTAAGCCCACATCCTCTCTATCAAAAATAATTATCCCGTCTACGGCAATATCATAAAATAGCGTTCTGAAGTTCTTAAGCTCTATCAAAGTTAAAGCAACATTTTGAATTGATGGGAAGATTTTAGTTCCCTTGTCATCTTTAAGCTCGTTTTGCTTATAGAATTCAATAGTTATATTAGTTAATAATTTATCACGAAACTTCCATCCGATTAAACGATCTTGCGCCAAGAAGAATAAATATGATTCCAAAAAGTGTCATTACTGTAATATCTAGCCATACTGGAAAAAAAGACACGCCTAATAATACGGCTCTGAATAAATCAACGCTATATGAAAATGGATTACACATTATTATTACTTGCATAAAAAACGGAACGTTATTAAACGCAAACAAAGCCCCAGAAAACCAAAACATCGGCATAACTATAAAGGTCTGTATTACTCCAAAAGATTGGAAATCTCTTAGGCGGGTACTAATTGTTAATCCCATCCCTACAATTCCGAGACTTGCTAAGAAGGCTACTGGAACAATTAGAAGCATACGCCAAATTAAACTGATATCGTAGCCAAAGAATCCCATCGCAGCACTTAAACCGAGAAGGATCTCAACGTGAATTAGTGTTTGTAAAGTAAGCCCCAAAGTCTTTCCTGTCATTAATGTTCTTCGGCTCACTGGTGCAACAATAAGTTCTTTCATAAATCCAAACATTTTATCTCGCAAAATTGACATTCCTCCAAAAATTCCGTTAAAGAGAATAATTATAGCAGCAATACCTGAAGCAACAAAAGCTCTCGAATCGATTGCAACTCCGTCTATATTTATGTCGATAAAAGCAAATCCGGAACTAAATATAAGTAAAAATAGCAACCCTTGCGCTATTGAAGTTATTAATCGCGTTTTACTTCTAAAAAATTCGTATAATTCTCTTTTTGCTAAAATCCAAATCGCAGCATAATTAATACTATATGTCCTATTAATCAAAATTATACCATTCTAAGTTAATTATTTGATGTAAAAAACTAATTAAGAATTGAAAATAAAATTCACTATAATAAGTTAATAATTATAATTTTCTTTAATTTATGTTTAAAGAAGCATAAACAATTTATATTACTCTAACTTTTATAAATCATTAAAAACATTCACATAATAAATAATAAGTCCTCGCGGTTATATTGAAAAGACTAAAAAGTATTGATATTTTTCGTGGGTTAAGTATGATGTGGATGTTTACTGCACATATAATTACTTGGTGGATTGTACCAGAAGATAAATGGATTTATTATATCATATATCCTATTATCGATTTTATAGGTGCTTCTGGATTCTTATTTATCTCAGGTATAAGTACAGCTCTTTCTTATAATAATCGAAAAATTAAAGCTCAAAATGACGATAATTATAATGAAAAAATGATCCGTAATGAGTACTTCATTCGAGTTCTTTTATTATTTATTCTTGCATTATTATTTAATATCGCATTTGGATGGATATGGTACAGAAAAATAATTAATTTATGGAGATGGTATTTTTTATTGACCCTTTCATTTTCGCTGTTATTTGCTTGGCCTCTTTTAAAAGCATCAAAAATATTTAGAATTTGTATAGGTGCCTGCATCTGTATTGGAAATAAAATTCTTATTGATGTATTATTGCCATATGAAGGAGAATTCAACCTTTATGGAATATTATTCTATATTTTATATTACAAAGTATATACAGATAATCCTATTCTAACCTTTTTCATTTTTTTTTTAATTGGTACTGTTTTTGGGGACATATTTTTTGAAATGAATCAAATTGAAAATCGAAATGAGAGATTAACTATTCTTAAAAAGAAAATTATAATTCCCTCCTCAATTTTGGCACCAATTCTAATAACAATTGGGGTAATATTTGAATTTCCTAAGTTTTTTACACTTAGAGGTTCGCTTTCGTGGTCCATTTATTGTTTAGGATTGATAATGGTTCTAATTACAATTTTTATTAGTATCGAGAATTATATGACAATAAAGACTGAGAAAAGCTATAAATTCCTCTTTTATTTCTCATACTATTCTCTATCACTTTTCATGTTTCATTTTCCTTTAGCATTATTATTTTATGGTAAAATCAGTCTATCCTATATTATATTTTATATTGTGGGGACGATTATTATTGTAGGTGTTTTCCTAAGATTTTTATATAAAAAAATTGAAGATAAATACACGATATTTAATTGGAAAATAACTTTCTCTCTAAATACAATAATAAGTAGAATAAGTACAAATATTGTAAGAAAAAAAAAAAAATTGTCTTAAAAAGTATTATTTAATCAAAAATTTGAAGATTGTTCTATTAACTATTTATTAAAAATTTTATAAGAATGAAATGCTAAAATCCAAATCGTAGCATAAATTAACTTCAGCAAATCTTATATTTAAATTGCTTGTTTTAATCATCTACGTAATTGTTTCATCTGAATCATATTTTTTATTGATTTCACGCGATCAGAGGATTCTTCTCTTATTGCGCTTCCTACAAAATGTAAAAACACATCTTCTAATTTTGGCTGGTGCATATGTACCGATTTTATGATTAAATTATTATCGTTAATTTTTTGGATTATTAATGGAAGGCTTTTTCCTCCGTTTTCGCAAGAAATTGAAATATTTGGTGTAGAAGTAGTCTCATTGTTCTTATGTTCTCCTTTTTTAATTTTAATAATTTCTTGTTTAACTTCTTCAGGTATTTGCTCAATTAATTCGTCTGTAAAAAGGTTTGCTATTTTTATTTTCATATCTATTGGTGCGCTCATGAACATTTGCGAGGTCATTGGATATTTTTTCCAAGCAGCAATTAATTTTTTAGGATCTGACATCGTTTCCCTTATGCGGGCTTTCATCGTTTCAGGATCCATGTTAGGAGGAAGTTTAAAGTTTAAAGGTATTTCTTCTTCGTTTTTTTGAGTACTTCCTAAAGTAATGTTTTTAATTCCAGGTAACTCTTTTAATTTATTGATGATATTGGGAATCTTAGTTCGATCTTCAATTATTTCAAATTCAATATCAATAATATCTCCTGAAATTTGTTTTTTAAGGTTCTCAGATGTATCTAAAGCGATAATTTTTCCACGATCCATAATGCATATTCTATCTGCGAGTTCATCTGCCTCGTCCATGTAATGCGTAGTTATTAATATAGTAATTTCTAAATCTCCTTGATTAAGTTCTTTTATTTTGTCCCAAATCTTTCTGCGCGTTTGAGGGTCTAAACCGAGAGTGGGTTCGTCGAGAAATAATATCTTCGGTTCATGTAGTAATCCTCGCGCTATTTCTAAGCGTCTTTTCATCCCACCCGAGTAATTTTTCACGTAAACGTTCGCTTTATCTTCGAGACCAACTAACTTCAACACTTCTTTAATTTTTTCTCTCCTCTGTTTCTTTGGCATCCCATACAAAATCCCATGCAACTCCAAATTCTCGTAAGCTTTCATTTCGTTATCTAAAGAAGGTTCCTGAAATACAACTCCTATACTTTTCCTTACTCGATCTGGGTTTTTCTGAATATCAAAAGAATTAACTTTTGCTTCTCCTTTTGTTGGAAATAATAATGTTGCTAATAAACTGATTGTAGTTGTTTTTCCCGCTCCATTTGGACCTAACAATGCAAATATCTCTCCCTTTTTTATTTCAAAGCTAATATCATCAACAGCTAAAACGTTTCCATCTGCGTAGATCTTAGTAAGCCCTTTAACTTCTATGATAGAATCACTCATTATATTTCATACTTATACATGATTATTTATTGTTTTTACTAAAAATTTATTGATTAGTTATTTAAATTTTCAAATAATTCTTATAATATCTATTGTTTTTCTTTTGAAATGTATTAGATATTTTCCAACTCAAAATAAATAGTTTTTACATTTTCGGTTAATATCTTATTAATATGAAAAAAAAGAAGGAAAAAATAAAATTTACTAAGCAATTTATATTGTTGTAATTTATAAATTACACATTATAAATATTTTAAAATAATAATATAATATTAAAGAATAAGATAATGAAAAAAAATTTGAAATTTAAAAATGGTATTAGAACCTCTTGAAATATTAAATGGACTTTTAAGTTTTATATTGGTGGCTCAATCTATATATGTTGGAATACTTATTGCTTCTAAATACTCAAAATATAAAAATAAGTATTTAATATTATTAGGAATTGACACAATTTTATTATTTGAACCTTGGTGGCCCTCAACAGTTTCTTTTTTGATGATTTTTATTATTGGTAAGGGATTAACGCTTCAAATGTATTTATTATTAGGAAACATATTAATTCCAGTTTCTGTTTTAATTTGGTTGATATTTATTACTCATTTTATGTATCAAAGATATCGAAAAGTGATTTTAATTATTTACAGTAGTTTAAGCGTTATTTATAACATATTTTTTCTTTATTTTTTCTTTACAGATCCAGAGTTAATGGGGCAATTGCAAGGTGCTGTAGATATTAATTATTCAAATTTTTTATTAGGTTATTTGCTTGTAGCTTTAGTCGTTTTATTAATTACAGGGATTTTATTTGCTAAAACATTGCTAAAATCAGAAAATCCTGAAATAAAATTAAAAGGAAAACTAATTTTAATTGGATTTATTTCTTTTGTTCTTGGAGCTATTTTAGATAGTGCAATTCCATTGAATCCTATTACACTTCCTATAACCCGCATTATATTAATGATAAGTGCCTTTGAATTATACGGGGGCTTTATATTGCCTGATTGGATGAAAAAATTGTTTTTGAAACGATCATAATTTAATTGTATTTATTGAAATTTAATTTCTTTTTCTTTATTTCAATAATAATTATCCATATCATTCTTAAAAAGAGAATAAAAAAGTAATCTAATTAAAATAAAAAAAGTAAAGATTTATTACTCGTTTTTGCTCTGACGCATTTTATAAAGTAAAAAGGCAGCAATTAGCAGTACAATGGAGAAAAGAATCATTCCTGTTAATGCTCCTGAGACGCTTGGAGTTATCCATCGTTTAAATTCGGGTTGGTCTTCGTTTGGGTCTGGACGTCCAAAACTAACTGTTTCGTATCGAGGATCTGGCATATCTAAAGACGCTGTGATGATATTTTCGTAATAAGTTAATAGGAACCACGGTTCGATACCTGTTTTCGTAAACATTAAAATTGAATCAATGATATTGAAAGCTATCAGTAACAACAGTATACTAACTATGATAGCAGTTGCCTTATTTTTACTTATGCTGCTCATGAAAATGACAAATGAAAATATCATAAATGTATATAATAAAGCCCAACCCATCGATTCGCGAAGAGTATCTGGTATTTCTTGGTATTTATAATTCGTAATACTCGCAACCAATATGTAATAAAAGATTATTAGAATAGCATTAAGAGAGTAGCGCGACACTATCCTACCCACAAGAAGACGACTTTTACTAATTTTGGGAAACAATAGATTTCCCGTTTGTTTTTGAAAGTCTTCAACGATAATTGCAGCTCCAAGGGTTGAAGTGCTAATTATTATAAGGAGGCCTAACATTCCTAAATAGCCTCCAATATAATCTATTGCTTTTTCTGGGGGTTCGACTCCTTGTACTTCTTCTAACTCATTTAATATTACAAATAGTAAAAAAATCCCAAAATATACAATGAGCAACATAATAAAGCTTTTCCAGGTTCTTTTAAGTTCGAACGTTATTGTGTCGTAAATTTGCGTAAAATGACGTTTAAGCCCTATTTTTTCTTTCTCTTTAAAATCTGACATTTTTCTTACCTCTTTAAATTTAATCTTTTTCAATATTATAATTGTCTTTTTCGTTTTGGATTTCCTTGTTAGAATTATCGGTAAGGTCCATGAATAAATTCTCAAGCAAATTAGCTTTTGGTACTGAAAATTCCAACACGTCAAATTTATTTTCAAAAAGAGCGTTGTGTATCTTTAACTGATTTTCGGGGACACCATTAAAATCTACTTCAAAGACTTTAGAATTCTCGTTAAATTCAACTTTATTTTTGCTTTTGTCTTTTAATCCCGTTAAAGGCAAAATAATTTTATTTAATCTTTCTAATAAATTAGATAAATTTTGATTTAAATAATTGTATATTTCGAAATTTATCACGCTTTTGAGAGATTTTAACTCTAAATTTTCCAAAGTATCAAAAGCAATTAATTTTCCTTGGTTGATGATAGCAACCCTATCTGCAACTTCGCTGACGTCGTACAATAAATGACTACTTAGAAAAATTGTTTTTCCCATTTGTTTTAATTTCAGAATAAAATCGCGGACGTCTTTTCTTGCTCTTGGATCTAAACCAGTGGTCGGTTCGTCTAATACAACAATTTCAGGATCGTGTACTATTGCTGCTAAAATCCCGATTTTTTGACGCATTCCCTTTGAAAAAGTCTTAACCTTTTTACTTTTCCAATCAGACATTCCGAACATTTCCACTATTTCTGAGACGCGTTTTTTAACGTTTTTCCTCGGATACCCCTTTAGTTTTGCAAAATAACTTAATATTTGATTTGGTGTCATATCACCATAAAAAGTTGGAGTTTCGATTAAAAATCCAATATTGTCTAAAAGATAATCCTTATTTCTAACTGTCAATTGTTCTAACTTGCCATTTTGCCTGATCCAAATTTCACCTGCAGTTGGTTTAAGTAAATATGCCATCATTTTCATTGTTGTTGACTTTCCAGCCCCATTTGGACCAAGAAAGCCTATTATTTCACCGCGCTTTATGTCTAAATCTACATTTTTCACAGCATAAAAGCTACCAAACCTTTTAGTCAATCCTTTTAATTTTATTAAGATATCGTCTTTATTGTTCTTTTCCATATTCCTAAGTCCTAATTTTTATTTTTCATTTTTTATGTTAAATGACCTTAATAGATTTCTTTGTGCTTATAAGCCTTAAAAGCAATAAAAGCATATATTGTATTAATAAATTTAACATTCATATATAAACATAATGTAGTCCAATCTTTATCAATAATATAAGGCTATAATCGTGTTAAATAAGCTAGACATTATCAAAACAAATAAATTATAAATTTTCAAAAAATTAACGAAAATTAATTCTTTTAATTGATATTAAGTATTTTTACGCTAATCGAGATTTAAATATTTTTATAATAAATTAAAAAGTTAAGGATTCAAAAAAATGATTGAAAAAATAGTTTTGTCAGGAAACGATTGGTATTTAACAAAATTGACGGAAAACGAGTTTTACGGGAGAAGCGGATTAAATAAAGTCTTTAACGATAAGCGCGAAATTTTTTCCGCAAATGTTCCTGGCAACGTTCATTTAGATTTATTGAAAGCCGGAAAAATCCCCGATCCCTTTTATGGAAACAATAATGAAACGTGTAAATGGATTTCAGATAATTATTGGATGTATAAAAAGAAATTTAAAATTCCTTCGGATTGGTTAAAAAAAGATGTATTTCTGAAATTTAAGCGCATAGATTATACTGGTCTTTTTTATTTAAATAAGAAATATCTTGGTTCGAACCTAGGGATGTTTTCGCCGACTATTTTTAAGATTAATAGTCTAATTTCAGAAAAACCGGAAGACCAAGAATTATTTGTCCTTCTTAAGGGAGCTCCGAAAGAAAGACGATACGCTGTTAAATGTCAAATGTCTTACGGATGGGATTTTGCTCCTAACATTCAAACAATAGGCATTTGGGACGATGTTGAATTATTTACGGTTAATGGTGGTCGAATAATTGATTATTTCATTTATTACGAAATATCGAAAATTAAAAAAAATCTTGGAAAAGATGTATTACTAACGGTAAAATTGGATTATGAGTCGTTAAATTCAATAAAAAACATATTAATTGAAATAGAAATACCAGAATTAAATTTTTCTAAAGAGGTTAATAAAGAAATCCACGATGATGTTAACGCAATTGAAATAAAATCTCTCAAGATCGAAGAGGTGGAATTATGGTATCCAAATGCAAGCGGAGAACAGAAGCTTTACTCGTTAAATATTAAGATATTTGATAGTCAAAAATCTGATTTAATCGACAAGATTGAGAACATAAAGATAGGCTTTCGTACTATTAAGATGAAATTCAATCCTAAAACACCAAATGGAAACGAAAAATGGACTTTTTTAATTAATAATAGGCCAGAATTTATAAGAGGCGCAAATTGGGTCCCTCCTGATAGTCTTTTTGGTAGAATTTCTACAGATACTTATCTTTCTTTAATAAAATTAGCTAAAGACGTTAATATTAACATGTTTAGAGTATGGGGCGGCGGTATATGCGAAAAAGAAAGTTTCTACGATCTATGCGATCAATTTGGGATAATGCTATGGCAAGAATTTCCTTTTGCGTGTTCAAATTATCCAAACGATCAGGTATTTCTAAAATTAGTTGAAAAAGAATGCTCGTCCATAATTAGACAAATTAGAAATCATCCTAGCCTAATCATTTACGCTGGTGGAAACGAATGGAGTCCAAAATATAATCGTCATTTAGTAAATACTCTAAAAAAATGTGTTTCTTTAGATCCAACAAGAAAGTTTTATAATGTCTCACCATTTAAAGGCGATCTACATAATTGGGCAGTATGGCACGTTAAACAAGATTTTAACGCGTATAAGGTAGGACATCGAAAAAATGTAAATAAATATCAGTTTTTAAGCGAGTTTGGACTACAAAGCCCACCAAATATAGAAACAATCAAAGCTGTTATTCCAAAAGAACGAATTTGGCCTCTTTCTGAGGATTGGAAATATCATCGCGCTCAATTAAAAAAATTAAAAAGATATGCTGAATGCGTGTGCGCTTCAAAAAATTTAAAATCCTATATTTATGGATCTCAATTAGCTCAAGCTGAAGGTCTTAAGGTTGGAATCGAACACGTAAGGAAGATGAAACCAGAAATGAGTGGCGTTTTATTTTGGCAATTTAACGAACCTTGGCCCGCAATATGTTGGTCTATAATCGATTATTATAAGCGCCCTAAACTTGCCTACGATTACTTAAAAGAAATTTATAATCCCATTCTACCTATTATTGAATATGAAATTAGCAAAGATGAAAGTTTTATTTATTTAGACGTTTATGTTGTAAACGATCTTCATCAAAATTTCTTAAGCTGTGAAATTTCAGTTGAAATGAATTTAAAGAACGATAGCAAAAAGATTTTTTCTAAAAAATTCGATTTAAAAAAAGAATCCAAATTACAATTAACTGAAAATAGGATTAAATTTGATTTACCAAAAACTTTATCGTTAAAAGATAAATTTAAGCTCAATATTAAAGCCAAAATCTGCAATAATAAAGAAATCTTGTTAAGCGAAAATAATTACTTTCCATTTAAATATAGAGAGCGAAAATATTCTCCAAGATTGCACGAAATTTCAGTATGGTTCGTAGATTCCTTTAACCAGAGATTTTATTGGATTTACGAATTAAATCGATATTTGGGGAAAGGTCTATAATTATGTTGATTTTATATAATTACAATTTCTTATTGAAAATCTCGTGAACGGGTAGTTATATTTCTCCAAATTAAAGCTAGCAGATATTAGAATTTATTAAAAGTGATTAAAATTACAAAAAACCAAGAAAACATTCGGAAAGAGAAGGCAATTGAATCCCAAAATAATTTTTCACGATTTCCGTTAAAAAATTAAGATACGCTGATTCTATTTTGATATTAAACTCGTTTTCTAATATTTTTTTAATCTTAAAAATGTTAATATTTTCATTTTTATTTCTCGTATCGTTAACAACTTTTACAATCTTCTCCGCTAACTTACATGCTTTACGAATCTCTCCTTTTAATAAGGTTAAACTTATATCTTTATCGGATTCAGTTATAAATCTGTTTAAAATTTGTTTTTCAACAACTAAATTTTTAATATTAATTATTTTATCGTGATCTCTTATTACTTCGTATCCTTCAAAAACCATCCAATCTTTATAATCCTTTTTATTTTGTTCGTACTTTTCTCTCGTAGTAAGTGATAAATTTAATTCAAACGAATCTTCCGTTAAATAGTTGAAGAAATTAAAGATACCTTTGTTTAAATAATCTAATTCTGAAATGAAAAGTATTTTTTGTTTACTTAATATTGATTTAATTATGTAGGTAATGATCGTAGCAGAAAGGTTTAATTTAATTAAATCTACGTCAAAGTCTTTTTCAAAGTCTTTTTTTTCAGATATATTTTTGTCTAAAGGAAATTCTTGAGCTTCTTTGGATAATTCTGGAATTTCCACTTGAAAATCTGCTACGAAATAATCTCTCACTTCTAAATTTTTATCAATATATGCGATAAATGTATGAGTACATATGGTCCGAGCAGCAATATTTATAGCAAAAATTCCTCTACTTACATTTTTAACGAAGTCTTCCGAAACTTCAAAATATCCTCTGGAATTACAAGAGGGACAAATTATTTCAATTTTATACATTTATGGATGCTCGTTAAGCTTTTAATATTCCATAAAAATACAAAAATATGTTTTTAGACCACACAAAAAACTTTAGAGATCAAGTTAATTTAAAGGTTTTTATACAAAAATTCTACAGGCGTAATATCTTTCTATATTGTAAAAAATTACGATTATCATTAATTGAATTAAATTATTTTTAAAAATCTAATAAAAAAGATTCTTACTGAATATTTTACTGTTATTTTTTAATAAACACATTTTTTATAACTTTGGGGAAAATCCATCCACAGTAGAATTCTATCGAGCACGATATTAATAATAACCTCGCAATAGGTAAAGTAATAAAATTTAGAACCAACATAGAGTCCATAAATGCTCCAATTACAAAGGATAAAAACGCAATAGCAATAAATTTACCTCGTAATTTGTTTTCGACAATTTCTGATGTCAGCATTAATTTAGCTAATAAAAATCCCGTAATTAAAAGAACTATTAAAATAGATGCGAGATGAAAGGCTGTAAATCCTTTATAATCTACATCTACAGGGCTCTGTAATTCTCCAATTATATTTGGGTTTGTTATTAAAAAGTAAACGAAGAATAATTCAAATAAGATTTCAAATATCATGAAAATACCAACAATTATTTTTTGTTTTTCTTTATACACGAGTTCAGTAAATCCCATCATCCAAAAGAATAAAAAAATGGGAAGGAATATATTTCCAATTAGGAAATACAGTTCGGGATAGTTAAAAAGACCTTCATTTCCCATAGATATTGCAATAAGAAACGATATACCGGCAGGCCACCATGGTTCTGTTATACCAAACCAAGACAATCCAATATAAATAAAAATTTTGTTTTTTGACGAAAAATATTTGAATAAAATTTTTAACGCTATTATCAATGAAATTACGATATAAACAATGCTTAATATCCCGTTTAAAATTTCAAGCGTTCCTAATGCCATTTTTAAAAAAAGATCCGTATTTGAATATTATAAGTAATAACGCCTAATATATTTAATATATGTTTTATAATTAACAAAAATATCAAAACTTTTTTTCTAAAATTCATTTATTCGAATTTAATCTTCACAAGTCTATTTTAACATATTTTGATTCTTTAAAGAAGGTCTTTTCTTTCAAAATAATAAAGAAAAATAGAAAAAAAATTTATTTTAAAACCTATTTTTTATAATTTAGTGATGTATCGGGCTCTTTCCCATTCGCTAACGATTTGCCTATATTTATCAAATTCCTCTAATTTTGCGTAATAGAAGTTTTTAAACGGCTCCTCTCCAAATACTTCTTTCATAAACTCAGATTTTTTAAATTCGTCCAAAGCTTGGCGTAAGCTGCCCGGTAAAGAATTTATTTTTTCTTTTTCGAGATCTTTTGAAGTGAAATGGAACACATTTTTATCGGTGGGTTCGGGTATTTCAATATCTTCGGATAAAACGCCATCCAATCCAGATGCTAATAGTACTGCTAGTTGTAAGTAGGGATTTCCCGCAGGATCTGGGCATCGAATTTCGCAGCGTGCAGCGTTTGGTTTTCCTGAAAAGTTAGGCACTCTTATAAGCGGAGATCTATTTCTAAATCCCCATGCTACATATACGGGTGCCTCATATCCTGGAATTAATCTTTTATAGGAATTTGGCCAACTTGCTAAAACTGCACACATGGCTTTCGAGTGTTTTAATTGACCCGCTATCCATTTTTTCATTGTCATTGAAATGTAATTTTCGTCGTTAGGATCGTAAAAAGTGTTTTTTCCCTCGTTCCACAAACTTTCGTGAACGTGCATACCGCTTCCGTTAATCCCTTGAAATGGTTTAGGCATAAAAGTTGCTATCATATCGTTTTGGGCAGCTACTGTTTTTACAATCATTTTAATAGTGTTTGTTGTGTCTGCGATATCCACGGCCAATCCATATTTAAAATCAACTTCGTGTTGACCAAAAGCGACCTCATGGTGCAATTTCTCGATCTCAATGCCCATATAATCGCAATATTCTGCAATTTGATAGCGCATTTTTTCATTTATGTCGTATGGGTCGTAATCAAAATATCCTCTTATGTCGTGAGGATGATAAGATTCTTTCTCTTCGGCCTTTCTTTCTTTTATTATAAAGAATTCGAGTTCAGGGGCACAATAGAACGAATATCCGTTTTCAGCTGCTTTTTTAACTGTTTTCTGAAGTATATATCTTGGATCTCCCTCGTATCTCGAATTATCTGGATTATATACGTCGCATAAGAAGCGTGCCACCATCTTATTTCCTCCTCCTTCTCCTCTCCACGGAAGCTTGGAAAAAGTGCTAGGGTCAGGATAAGCAACCTTATCCGACTCCTCTATCGCTCCGTAGCCTGTTATGGAGCTTCCATCAAAGCCTTCACCATCCTTCAAAGTCTCCTCAATCCTCTTGGAACTTATCTCAAAAGACTTAAGAATTCCATGTATATCTGTAAATTGAAGATAAATATATTTGATATTTTGTTCTTTGATGGTCTCTAAAGCTTTATCGCACAATTTCCATCGATTAGGATCGTTTTTTTCAATCATGATCAATCATACATTTTCTAATTACTTTTTAGATAATATATACTCATTTTTGTTTAGTTATATTTCTTCAATAAAATATAGCTAAACATCATTTATAAAATTAATTTATTATTAATTTATTATAATATATTGTGATTAAAAGTCCACCCACATATTAAGCATCATTTAACAATTAATTTTTTTAATTTTTTTAAATTTTGTTTTTAAATTTTCTGTAAAATAAAAAACTTAAAATTTTATTCTTTTAAGAACAGGAAATCTTCTTCCGATGCCAAATGCGCTGGCGCTAACTTTTATCGTTTGAACTAGTTGTCTTCGCTTATATTCGGAATTCAAATACAATTTTCTTACTAAATTTATTGTTTCGGAGTTAATCCCTTCATCTTTTAAATGCTCTAATTCAGAACCAATCCCGTGCTTTACAATTTCTTCTAAAATTACATCTAAAATTTGATATGGCGGTAATGAGTCTTCGTCCTTTTGGTTCGCGCGTAATTCCGCAGTTGGAGCTCTGTTTATTATTTCTCTTGGAATAATCTCTTTTTTCCTATTTATCCACTCGCAAATTGCATAAATTTGGCCTTTTAAAAGATCTCCCGGAACATTTTTGCCTCCATTGGTATCGCCATAAAGAGTGCAATAACCTACTCCAATCTCCGATTTATTTCCCGTTGACACTAATAACCAATTGAACTTGTTAGAGTAATACATTAAAATTGTTGCTCGGATTCTAGCTTGTAGATTTTCGTCAGCAATATTAAAAGGCAATTTTCCTAGATTATTCTCTATATTAATTTCGTAATACTTAAATAAATCGTCAATTGGATGTATTCGATAATTAATTCCAGTGTTTTCGCAGAATCTTTTAGCAAATTCTAGACTTTCTTTGGAAGTAAATCTCGTTGGCATCATAACAGCGTTTACTTTTTCAGGGCCCAACGCTTCAGCGCAAACATAGGCAGTAAACGCTGAATCTATACCTCCGCTTAGACCTAAAACTACTCCGTCAAAGATACCGCTTTTATTATAATAATCAGAAACATTAAGCGTAAGCGCTTTAAATACTTCCTCTCTCCAATTTAACTCGTAAGACTCTTCCTGAATCTTTTTCACATTATCGATTTGTAAAGTAAATTTCGCTACATCTTCTTCAAAGGCCTTTGCTTTGAATATTATTTGTCCAAATTTGTTTGTAATAAAGCTCTGTCCATCGTAAACTATCTCGTCTAAACCACCAATCATGTTCACATAAATTATAGGAACTGAAAGCGATGCAGATTTGCCTTTAATCAACTCGCATCTCAATTTAAACTTTTCAATATGATATGGAGAAGCATTAATAATTACGAGCAATTCTGCGCCCTTATCAACCAAATTCTTAGCAACCTTAATATCGTAAGTATCGTCCCAAATATCCTCGCATATTAATATTCCCACTTTAACATTCTTTATATTTATATGATTGAATTTATTATCAACTGAAAAGTACCTTTTCTCGTCAAATACATCGTAATTTGGTAAAAGTCGCTTATTCTCTATATGTTTAATTTGGTTTTTTTCAAAAACTATAGCTGAATTATGAAACGGCTGAATCTTATCTTTTAATTCAGGAGGTTCCGTAAAAGATCCTATAATTACAGTTGCAGTTGACCCCACACTTTTTATCTTTTCGATTGTGTTTCTATTTCTTTCTCTAATTAAGGGATCGTGAATGTGGTCCATCAAAGGATATCCAACTAACGACATCTCCGGAAATACAATGATATCAGCGTCAGGGTTACTTTTTATTATATCAATTATTTTTTTGGAATTATAGTCAAGATCTGCTACTATTGGATTAATCTGACCGATAACAATTTTTAACGCTCTATTTAACATTTTTAATTCACAAAAATTGTGTTTAATATTATTAGTATGTGCTTAGTTTTTAAAAAAATATTAATTATTTAATTTATAAGTTATATACTTTTTTTAATCTTTTAAATGTAATAATTAAGTTGATAAAGGTTTTTAAAACGAATAAAGTAAATAAGGTATTAATTCTACTAAAAGAAATGATCCACGAATCTAGTAGCCCAATGGAAACCATTCGATTTGCAAGTTATTATATAGACAAGGGCTTAGAAGTTACAGTAATTCTTTGGGGTCCTATGGGCGTACTTTTGGGTAAGAAAAATAAAAGTGGTAGAATGCAATACGAAGAAGAAGTAAAAAAATGCCTTGATAAGGGCGTAAAATTTTTATGTTGCGAATTGGCATCAAGACTTATCGGTATGGACGAGAAAGAGCTAATGGAAGGAATTAAAATGGTATCGTCCTTTAATGTTGCGGATTTATTACTGGAATTTCAAGAAGAAGGACAATTGATTATTTCACTATAAAAAAATTTAATGGTGTTTTTATTAGTGTTTGTAAAGAAATTAAGCAACATATTAACCAAAAATCAATATTGTATTAAGATCCATCAAAAATGTTTTGACAATTTAACGACAAAAAAGCACTAAATCGTCTGTGTCTTTGATTTTAATTGTTTTTTTTAACAATAATTCATGTTTTTTAATCATTTTTTAATAAATAAACCATAAAAATATAAAAATAGTGATGAAAATTTATAACGATTTGAAGTTATATAAAGAAACTCCATATTCCGGAATGAAAGTTGGAGGCTCACATTGCTGGAATTATAACAATGGGATTTGGCACGAAATAAAAAAGGCTCCAGATAGATGGGACATAAAATTCAATTGTGTAAAAACTAGAGCACATTATGCTCCTATTAATTCTGGAGCTAAAATGGGGACGACCTTTCATTGGTTTATTATTGCTAATCAAATCGCAACAAAGTTGAATAATTCCTCATATATGACTTCAATGCAAGGAATTAAATTTAAAATTGGGCACAAAAGACCTCATTGGAAAACTTTTAGTTACAATTATTCCAATCAAGTTGGATATAAAGAGAAATTAATAAATATTTTAGAAGATGTTTTAAATCGACTAAAAAATGGGAATAGTTATCTCGAATCTTATTAAGTTCAAGAACTTACGCGCTCTAAAGATTTTATCGCAAATTAGCAATTTATTTTTTATTATAAAGTTTTATTGAATTTATATTATTTAAAAGTTCAATTTTTTCAACTTCGTCGAAGAATTCAATGTAAAAAAAACATTTTTAATATAGCTTCCTCATAAAATCTGAAAAATTAATATATGTAGATGATCTTTATAGATATGTGGTATATGTATGGCATCTAAAAACATATCAATTAGATTTGATCTTTACCAGAAATTATCAAAATTGAAACAAAAAAACGAAAGTTTTTCTGATGTTATCGAACGACTCTTGAAAGAAGGATTAAAAGGTAGTACATCCCGATTAATGAAATATTTCGGAGTATGGGCTGATTTTCCAGAGGAAATAAGTCAAAAAGTCGAAGAATTTCGCAAATCAATGAATGATAATATTGAATCACGCGTTAAGGAGAGATTAAATGATATTTTTTGATAGTGATGCAATTATTGCCATTTTGCGAGGAAAACCAAATATGGCAGCATATCTTGCTTCTCATACTAAATCTATTTTTGCAATTCCTATCCTTGTTCTGTATGAAATTTACTATGGATTTTATTTTCCCCCACTATCAAAAAGATTTCAAAATGATTTAGCTTTTCTACATCGATTAAATGAAGAAGAACAACGAATGATACAAATACTAAATGATATTCAAATATTTGATCTCACACTACCAGCAATAAAAAAATCAGCGGAAATTTGTGCCTCGTTAGACGCTAAGGGATTTCATATTGGAAAAATCGATACTTTAGTTGCAGGAATAATTTTAACCAATGGTTATAATGAATTATTGACGAATAACATCTCTCACTATGAACATATCCCAGATTTAAAGATCTATACATTTTAATTCTGTTTTCAGGGCGCTTTAAAATCCTCACGAAAATGGATGCGGGCGGACGCTTGTGAAAGAATAGAGGTTACATTCACACGCACCCCGAAGTAGCGTTCATTCGTATAAGAATAAGAAAATTAAGAGCAATAATTTATTTTTTCTATTTTTATGTGCGTAAAGCTAGAAAATAATCAATATTCTAGTAATTTTATTATGTTCGATAAATTAAATTTTGTAGTTCAAAAATTAAGCGCACTCTTTATTCTTAAATACATATTATGTGTTATATAAATCATGCTAAATTGTACCAATGACCGATTTTATCTGTGTTTAGAATGTGGAAAAGAATTTGAAAACACATTAAAAATAGCAGTTTGTCCTAAATGTCTAGAACACGAAAGAAAAAATTTTAA
>Ga0315284_10005305_pt1 | contig 18302 bp, 25 predicted proteins | sample YL17G09_16_MG_FD_203696 | JGI IMG/M metagenome (GOLD analysis project Ga0315284, IMG submission 203696) | Sediment microbial communities from Yellowstone Lake, YNP, Wyoming, USA - YL17G09_16 | ecosystem: Environmental > Aquatic > Freshwater > Lake > Sediment | place: USA: Wyoming | collected...
ACCTCCGCGCAAACGGCGATTACCGCCGCCGCCTACGGCGACATCGTGGAACTGAAGGCGGGCGAGGCGTTCGGGGCGATCCAACTCAAGGCCAAGACAGGGATACCCGCGTACATCACCATCCGATCCTCCCGCGCAGGAGAACTGCCAGGCAACGTGCGAGTGACTTCCGCCGACACAGCCAAGATGGCGAAAGTGACCGCTGCCGACTACGTGGTGACAGTTGAGGCGGGAGCCAAGTACTACCGGTTGGAGGGCATCGAGGTCATGCCTAGCGCGGCGAGCGCCTATTACCTCGTGCATCTTGCCCCGCGTAACATCTACAACAACCTCTCCACGAACGAGCGGGCGGGACTCTCACATCATCTCATCGTGGACCGCTGCTACATTCATGGCACGAGCGGCCAAGCGGGACCGCTCTATGGCATCCGCTTGGACACAGGCTACGCGGAGATCACAAACTCTTGGATCGGAGAGATCAAGGCATCGGCCTACGGCGATGAGGCGAAGGCCATTTTGAGCACCAACGGCCCTGGACCGTTCGTGATCCGCAACAATCACCTGGAGGCGTCAGCCATCACCACGCTGACTGGCGGGGAGACGCCAAACATCCAGGGCATAAAGGCGTCAAATCAACTCTACCTGGGCAACCACTATTACCGCCCCTGGACGTGGCGCTACCGCACTGGCACGTCGAATCCAACAGGCACATGCATGTGGGACGCTCGCGGCGGAGAGTGGTATCGCAATACGTCTGCCAGTACCAATTGGGAGTGCCAGTCGGGGACCTGGACCAGCGGAGTAACCATCGGTGACTACTACTCCGATAAGAACCAGTTTGAACTGAAGATCGCGCAAGACGTTCTCTTCGACGGCAACTATATAGAGAACAGCTACGCCTATCCTACGTTTGGATCGCAGCATGGTGCGGCCATGCTCTTCAACCAGGTGGACACCGGGGAACTCCCCGCTACGATCAGAAACGTGCAGGTAACAAACAACCTCATTCGACGAACATCTTGGGGGATAAGCATCGGGCGCATCGGATCAGGCTACTACTACCGTCCTACAAATCTCAGCATAGAGAACAACCTCTTCGATCACATTATGGAGGAGCCTTACTCCTCTAATGATGCAGTGCTGACACAGACGCACGATACTGATCAATACAACTTTTCGTGGAACACTGTTATCTCTGATCGTGGAAGTGACGCTTCATACGGGATTGTTGCGGAGATGGATACGGAGGGGTCGAATAAGAGTATTCAGCAATCCTTCGTTGGGAACGTGATTCCTTATATGTATCATGGGTTCTATGATACGTATAAGTCCGCTGGAACCTCGTGCCATGCGATTCCTTTTCAATGGGCCACTCCCTGGAATATGAGTCGAAATCTGATTGCTGATCCACAGAATAGGCGGGTTGTCATTTATTACGGTGCCCCGTTTCCAGTTCACCAAATGAAGCTAGTGGGTGGCGGATACGACTGCCCTGCGGCGCGGTGCCCCTCATGCAGCGTGGCCGGAGAAACGAGTGGTCCGACCGATTGGGCCAGTGTGGGATTCGAGAGCTATGCTACGGGCGACTACCGACTTGCGGCCGGCAGCGCATGGAAAGGCTGGGCACATGAGGGGCGTGACCCCGGCGCCGACATCGACGTGGTTGAATGGAGCACGGCGAACGCGGAGAGCGGGGCGCACAATCCCTATCTGGACTTCCGGGTGCGCGCGCTCGTGCCGGCGACCACCACGGCCAGCCTGCGGTACACGGCGTACAGCACGGCGGAGTGCGCGGTAACCGTGGCTGGAAACTCAACCTACGGATCGCCTGAGTTCACCGACGCGGGCTCGACCGGGAACCGAGACCGGACCATCTCCATCACGGGGCTGGTAAGTCAGCAGCGGTATTGGTGGAAGATTGTTTGTTCGGTCGATGGGGCAAACTACCGACGCGACGGCGTGTTCTGGACGCGATAACCAACGCCCCATTCGGAAGCAGAAATGACGGCCGGCCCGAAGTGTCGCGATCTGATCAAGCGCAGCGAGGACGAGGCGGGCTTCCTCGCCGGGCATTGCACGAAGTTGAAAGCCTACCGCTGCCCCTCGGGCTTGTGGACGTGCGGCTGGGGCCGCACGCGCGGAATCTCGGAAGAAACGACCTGCACGCCGGAGGAAGCCGACAGGTGGCTGGACGAGGAGATCACCGCGGTGGAGGAGAAGCTGTGCTATAGCGTGCGCGTGCCGGTCACGCAGGGCATGTGGGACGCGCTCGTGTGCTTCGTTTACAACATCCGGCGCTCGCGGTGGAATGACCGAGATTGCCGGTTGCTCCGCTGGCTCAACGCCGGCATGTCGAAGGAGCGGATCGCGCCGGAGTTCAATCGCTGGATTTACGGCACCGACCCGGAGACGAAGCAGAAAGTGAAACTGCCCGGCCTCGTGAAGCGGCGGGCGGCGGAGAAGGAATTGTTTTTGTCGTGAGAGAAAAGGAGCAACACCAAATGTCGAAGGCAGCTTATGAAGCGGTTTCCAACGCGTATCTGTTCCCAACTTACGCGACGGCGGAAGACGCCGAGCGCGCCACGGGAAAACCGGTGCGCGCTTTTCGGGCCAACCTTCGGCCCAAGCGCTGGATCGATCCCAACCCGGCAGACTCCGGGGTGGAAGGGTCGGACGGCAAGCCGACGGCCGAGTACCGCGGGCTCGACCCGGCATCCATCCCGGTGGGCCCGGTGAAGACGAAGCGCTTCCTCGTGCCTTTCGCGGAAGCTTCCGAGTTCAACATCCCGCCGACGGGACAGGGCGCGACCAACGTGCCGGGGGCTGATGTCCCCGAATATCCCGCGCCGCTCAAGGAGCTGGCAGCGACCCAGATGTTCGTGAAACGCACGTTCACGTCCGGCGTCGAGATCCGGAATATGGATGTGCCGGACCCGGGCGTGCCAGGACCAGAAGCGGGCGCTTTCACCGCGGAAGATCGACTGGCCCTGCAAACCATCCGGGCCGACGTCAAGGCGCTGCTGACTCGATAGACGCAAGGCGCAACTATCGCCCGAGGTTACGGCATCCCCCTCGCGGCGGAAGAGTAATCGGATGCTTGATAGGAGATCGTTGTGAAATGGACCACTGATCGTTTGACGACGCTGTTCGGCGGCGCCTCGGGCGCCGGCTTGCTGGCCAGCGTGGATTGGCAGAAATTAGCTGCGGGTGACTTCAATGAGATCGGCAAGGCCGTGGCCGGATTTGCGCTGATGCTCTTCGGCTACTTTGCCAACAAGCGGAACAAAGCCGACAAGCCCAAGGCCTGAAGGGAGGATGACCATGCGCGCGCTATTGGTCGTGTTGTTTCTACTCGCGGCGGGCGTCGCCCGCGCCCAAGTTCAAGCTAATTTCTACGCCCACCGCGAGATCACGATCGGCCCCTACGTGATGTACGCGGTCCAAGCGTGCAACGGCGGCGACGGCCCGGGCGAAATACAAGGCGGGGCGATTTGGCGCCAAGCCAAAGACGGCGGCCTGTTCACGCCGCAGCTGACCAGCGTCGTCCTCCAAGAGAAGGACTTCGGCAAAAAGATCTCCAAGAAAGCGTGGATATTGCGCGGCCTCTCTTGGGGATCTGCGGGCGTAGCCGGGCTGGTTGGGACCAAAGCGTTGGGGAATCTTTCTCTGGAAACGGGCGCCGGCAAGGCTGTGATGGCAGCAGCTCCCACCATCTCATTGGGCTTGGGCATCGCGGCAGAAGCTGTGGAAAAGGTGCCGGAAAAAGACGTAGATCCTCGGGTGGATGCCATCCTGCCGGGCGAGATCAAGGTCGGTCCGCACATCTGCTCGCCGTTCTATATCATGTGGGGAATCCCGCTAGGAAACCCTTGACGCGGTTGATCTCTGCTGCTCCAGCGTCGCCGCGCGGCTCTTGCGCTTGCCCGTCGCGCCGCCCCTGCCTTCGCCCGCCGCCTTCATCCACTCGTTGATGATCCGCGCGCAGGTGGGCGCTTCGTCGCCAGGAGTTGCGCAGCGCTCCCACCTGTTCTCGCCCTCAGCCATTTCTGAGCCTCCGCTCGGCGAGTATCACTTTCCTTTTCCTCCGGCAAACATGCGCGCTCGGCGCATATCCGCAGCCCGCGCTTCACCCAGTCGGAGATCCCTCGATCCTGCGCGAGCAACCCCTCCAGCGTTTCGTGCGCCTGCTTCGTGCGCGGGTAGGGATACCCGTTCGTAACTGGCCGTTGGCCGCTCACGTATTGCCGCACCAATTCGGCCAGCACGTCTTTCACCAACAAACCGTCCGCTTTTACCTTGCTGGTGAATTGACGCTGGAGCGCTTCATCGAGCCAGAACGAAGCCTGGACTAGATTCGTTTTGTTTTCAACCATCAAGCCTCCCTTGTCTACTTTTCTTCTGGACCGCAAAGAAGATTAGTAGCATAATAGAAACATGCCCGCTAGTACTAAAGTACCACAAAACCCCGGGCGCGTAAATACCAAAATGACACCGCGTCCGGTACAGGTGGCAATCTACTTGCCCCGCAAGTTGGACGTGGCGGCCGAGGTGCGCGCCGCGCAGCTTCAGATCACCAAGAGCCAACTGTTCGCCGCGGCGCTCGCCGCGTACCTCCGCCACGACGGGAAGGGGAAGCCGTGAACGGGGCGCAAGAAGCCGCCCGCGGGGCGGTACGCGTCGCTTCCGAGCTGGCAGAGCAACTAAGACACGTCGAGCAAGAGCGCGAGCTGTTCCGCGCCGCTTGGCTGAACGCGAACGGGAGCATCGGCAGGTTGAACGCGACTATCGCCGCGCGGCGGATGGCTCTGGATGAATCCGAGGCCGAGCGGCTGCGCTTGGCAGCGGCCGCGGCCCGTTGGGAGCGGCGCTGGCATTCCTTGAGGCGCCGGGCGGTCTGCTACGGGATCACGGCGGCTCTGCTCGCGGTGGCGCTCGCCCTGGCGGTGCTCCGGTGATCGACTGGCTGGCCATCTCTTGCGGGGCCGGATGGCTGTTCCTCCTCTGGCTGGCATGCCGATCCCGAAGGCCGAAACCCCGGCCCTTCTCGCGGCGGGAAATCGAACTGTTGTCTGAGCGCGAAGAGGAGCAGAAGCGGCGATGAAGCTCAGCGTGTCCCGGCTCAACATGTTCTTCCGCTGCGGCATGCAGTACTACTTCCGCGAGGTCCAGAACATCTCGGTGCCCCCGGCTTGGGCGATGGTCGTGGGCAGCAGCGTGAACGACGCGGCCGACCGCAACCTGGAGAACAAGATCGCGCGGCACGAGCTGCTGCCGCTGGATGAAGTCGAGGCCGCGGCGCGCGACTCGCTCGTGAAGCGCTGGCGCAGGGAAGGCGTCGTGCTCGACGGCGAGTACAAAGAGATGGGCCCGAGGGCAGCTCGCGCCGCGGCGATCGACGTGAGCGTGCGGCTGGCGCGCTTGCACCACCGCGAGGTGGCGCCGGCGCTGGAACCGACGCACGTGCAGCGCTATTGGCGGCTGGACGTGGCGGGGGCGGATCTCACGCTCTCGGGCATCATCGACGTGCAAGAAGGCGCCGCTTCCGTGCGCGACTTGAAGACCTCGAAGAAATCGCCGCCCGTGACCGAAGCGGATGACAGCTTGCAGCTCTCACTCTACGCGCTGGCGGTCCAGACGATAGACGGCGCCCTGCCGCAGCGCGTCTGCTTGGACTACTTGATCCACACGAAGGAAGAGAAGCTAGTGCAGTTGCAGAGCAAGCGGCGTGCCGAGGACTTCGGGCACTTGCTCAACCGGATCGCGGCCGCCCGCGACGCGATCAGGAAGGGCGTGTTCGTGCCGGCTCCGGTGGACTCATGGTGCTGCTCGGAGAGGTTCTGCGGGTGGTGGGCGCGCTGCCCGTACGCGCGGCGGCCGATGACGGTTTCGATGGGCAGTTGAAAGGATAAGGAGGAGAAACGTGGAAAGCGAGCAAGATGACGCGGCGCTGGAAGTAACGCAGCCGACCGCGCTCGAAGCGATGGAGCGCGCGCAGATCGACGTGCAGATCAGCACGGCTAAGCGGTACCCGAGGCCGGCGCTGAAGGAGATCAAGCGGCGCATGCTGGAGTTCGCGACGCTCGACGAGGAGACGGCAGAGGCGTGCTTCTACACGCTGAAGCGGAAGGACTGGAAGACGGGCAAGGTAAAGATCATCCAAGGCCCGTCGGTCCGGCTGGCCGAGATCGCGGTGGTGTGCTACGGGAACGTGCGGGCCGGCGCGCGGATCGTGGGCAATGACGGCCGCGCGATCACCAGCCAGGGGATGTGCCACGACCTGGAGAACAACAGCTTGGTCAGCATGGAGGTCCGGCGCCGGATCACGAGTCACGCCGGTCGCACCTACGACGACGACATGCAGGTCGTGACGGGCAACGCGGCCAACGCGATCAGCTTCCGCAACGCGGTGCTGAAAGTCATCCCCGGAGCGCTGACGCGGCCCGTCTACGACGCGGCCCGGAGCGTCGCCATCGGCACGAGCAGCACGCTGGCCGCCAAGCGGGACAAGATCATCAAGCGGCTGGAGGCGATGGGCGCGACGGTCGAGGCCGTCTTGGTGGCCGTGGAGAAGGCCACGCTGGACGAGATCGGGCTGAAGGAACTCGAAATCCTGATCGGGCTCGGGACTTCGATCAAGGACGGCGACACGACGGTGGAGGAAGCCTTCCCCGAGAAGCGGCCGGAGATCGCGCTGCCGACGCTCGGCGCGGACGCGGTGAAACCTTCCGCGAGCCAGGAGCGCAAGGCGCAGCCAGAGAAGCCCGAGCCGGAGAAGCCAGAGCCGCCGAAGGCCGGGCCGAAGGCAGCCGAGGCGGAGAAGCCGGAGCAACCCGAGCAGGAAACTCCCAAGGCGGAGCCGCAGCAGAAGGGCGGCAAGGGCGGGAAAGCCAGCAAGGCGGGGAAGCCCGAGGCGGAGCCGGAACTGCCGTTGATTCCCGAGGTGTCGGGGCTTCCCGACGCTTTCAGCTCCAAGTACCCAGTGCTCAGATGCAGAGGCAAATTTTGGACGCCGAACGAAGACTACAGCTCGTGGGAAGAAATCACGGAATTGCAGGCGCTCGAAGTGGCGAGCAGGCCCGCGAAAGGGCTTACAACGGACGCAGAAAGGGAGAGGAAGTGAAAGTGAGCGGGGGCAAGAAATGACATGACCTTCTTCGTTCCAGGATTGCCGCAGCCGGGCGGTTCCAAGCAAGTCTTCCAACACCCGGAGGTATACCAGGTGCTCCGGCAACTCGACTCCGGCACCTCCGTGACGCGCCAGGCATTGGAAGCCGCTTTGAGGAAGCGCCCGATCATCACGGACGACAACCGCCGCGGCCGAGATTGGCGGTTGGCGGCTGCGCAAGCCGCGATCGAAGCGGGCGTCAAGCCTCTGGGGGGAGCCGTGATCTTGCGGTTCATGTTCTTGATGCCGCGCCCGAAGGGGCACTTCGGCACGGGCCGGAACGCGGGGCAGCTGCGCGAGTCGGCGCCGCGCTATCCCACCGTGAAGCCCGACGCCACCAAGCTCGCCCGCGGGACCGAGGACGCGCTTAAAGGCATCGCCTGGCGGGACGACGCGCAAGTGGTGGCGCAAGTAATCGTAAAGCACTACGCGGACCTCGGCCAGGTCCCGGGCGCCTGGATCACGATCGAGGAGAAGCAATGAGCGCTGACGAAGAGAAGCAGAGCGAGCAGCTGGGCCTCTTCCCCGACCTGGAGTTCGTCGCCGGGTTCAAGAGCGTCGGCGAAGCGATTGTAACGGACTTCAGCTGCCCGAGCTGCCTCTACGAGTGGAGCGGGCGCCCGCGGCCCGAGGGCTGCTTGGAGTCTTACTGTTGCCCCCGGTGCAAGCATGCTTGGTCGGGCCAGGCGAAGGCCGCGACGGCACGCCGGGCCGTCTTCGGCTCCAAGGTTTCGAGCGGGGCTTCGGTGGTGGAGAGGGTAGACAAGCCGCCGTACCGCGTGCCGCTGATGAGCGAGATCGCCCGGCTGCCGTGGAACGGGTGCACCGTCGTGTCTTCATTCTCGGGCTGCGGCGGGAGCTGCCTCGGTTTCAAGATGCTCGGCTTCCGCGTGGCGTGGGCTTCCGAGTTCGTGCCCGCGGCTCGGGATACCTACCGCGCGAACCACCCCGGCACGATCCTGGACGACCGTGACATCCGCAAGGTCCAGCCCGAGGAGATCCTCAACGCGATCGGCTTGAAAGCGGGAGAGGTGGACGTGCTGGAGGGGAGCCCGCCGTGCTTTGAAGCGGGGACTCCGGTTCTCACACGACGCGGCTTGGTTCCGATCGAGCACGTTGTCGTCGGGGATATGGTGCTGACTCACAAGTTGCGCTGGAAGAAAGTCACTTCAGTTTCTTCGCGTGAGGCGCGCACGGTTCTGTTGGAAGATCGTATAGCGGTAACGGGTGATCACTTATTTCTTTCGCGAGAAAGTTCCAAGTTGCGAGGTCCCATTACCCTCGGGGTAGAAAGCTGGAAAGCTGTAGGGAAGTTGCAGAAGTCCTTCTGTGCGACGCCGGTTGATTTTCCGTATGCCACGCCTCCTGTCCCTCCAGAAGGTTTCATCTACAGTGAGGATTTCTGGTACTGCGTGGGACGCTGGATCGGAGATGGTTGGGTGCGCCTTCATCCCGGTGATCCAGTGCGCCCAGCCAAAGATAGATTGCCGCAGCATCGATCTCCGATCCCTTGCAAGGTCTGCGGGGAACCAAGCCGCAAGCATTCTCGGGCTGGCTTTAACTATTACGGCAATTACTGTTCTCGACGACATATGAAAGAGCACAACCGCAGGTTAAAGCGACACCCGCGCTGGGGGGTAATGCTCTGCTCATCTTTTTTTGAAGGCAGCGAGTTGAAGCGTCGGCTGGATCGCCTCGGCGTTCCAGTCGCTATGGGAACCGTAAAGCATACGCGACGCTTCATCATCAACAGGAAATCCCTCGTTCTCTGGCTGCTAAAGTATTTCGGCAGGCATGCTACTGGCAAGACACTTCCAGCTTGGGTATTCGGGATGCGGGAAGACTGGAGACATTGGCTCTTCGAGGGCTATATCGATGCTGATGGCAGCAAGGGAGAGCGAGGTAAGATCATCACAGGTACCGTTAGCCGCTGCCTCGCTTCCGGCATGACGTTACTTGCTGGGACGTTCGGCTACACGACGAGTTTCCTTGCGCGTAAGCGGGCACATGACGTGATCGAAGGAAGGAAAGTTAAAACCCACCAGAGTTACACGATGGGGTTTACTCCTGACGATGGCAGATATACGCAGGTCCAAGACGGAATCCGATGGAGGCGGATGCGACGTCCACTGAAACCTGGTAAGGATAACGTGACCGTCTATGACCTGGAAGTAGATGAAGATCATTCCTTCTTGGCTGATACTTTCTTCGTCCATAATTGCGCTTCATTCAGCACGGCCGGCAAGCGCGACGTGGACTCTCGGCAAGGCAAGCGGAAGTACAGCGATACCAAGCAGCGGACTGACGACCTGTTCTACGAGTTCACGCGGCTTCTGGAAGGGCTGCGGCCTAAGGTCTTCATCGCCGAGAACGTCTCGGGCTTGACCAAGGGCGCAGCGAAGGGCTACTTCCTCGACATCCTCGGCGCCCTGAAAGATTGCGGCTACGTCGTCGAGGTCAAGGTGCTCGACGCGCAGTACTTGGGCGTGCCGCAGATGCGCGCCCGCGCGATCTTCATGGGCGTGCGCCGGGACTTGGGCGCGCGGCCGATCTGGCCCGACCCGCTGCCTTACGGTTACACGGTGCGGGATGCCTTGCCGTGGCTGGTGGCCCTCGACAAGGACCCGAACCTGAAGCGGGAGTTCGACGCCGAGCTGTCGGCGGACCGGCCCGCGCCGACCGTCCCCGCGACCAAGGAGGGCGGGAGTTGGCCCGGGTATTCGGCCGAAATGGAAGTCGAGCGCGTGCCGCTGCGGGCGATTCACGACACGAGCGGCCAGTTCAGCCAGGGAGACATCACCGACCGGCCTTGCCCCGCGATCACAGTCGGCGTCAACGCCCTCGACTCGTATCACTACCAGATCGAGGAGGCGCTGGTACCCAAACACCAACCCGACTTGATCCCGCCGCCCGTGGAGCCGGAATCGGACATGTCGCGCTTCGCGACGGGCGCGGAGTGGGACAAGGTGCCGGTCGGCGGCCAGTCCGAGAAGTACTTCCAGCTGACCAAGCCGGACCCGGAGCGGCCCTGCCCGACCGTGACGCAGCTCGGCGGCAACGCGGGCTTGGCCAGCGTGTGCCACCCGACGGAGAAGAGGAAATTCTCCATCGGGGAACTGAAACGGATATGCGGGTTCCCCGACGACTTCGTGCTGACGGGGAGCTACGCGCAGCAGTGGGAGCGGCTGGGGCGGGCGGTGCCGCCGGTCATGATGGCGCACGTCGCCCGCTGCGTGCTGAAGGTGTTGGAAGGCAGCAGAAACAACCAAGGAGGGTGACATGTTCACCATTGATGCGGAGTTGAATATCTCCGCGGTGGAGGCGGTTCCGGAGCAGATCGAAGCGGGCACGATGGTGTTCCGCTCCGAGGCGGAGCTGGCCGCGATCGCGGAGCGGATGTCAATCACCAAGCTCGCGGAGGTCTGGAACAGCTTCGCGGGCGTCGTCCCTTTTGATGACTTGAAGCCGGTGGCCAAGTTCGAAACCAAGCAGGCCGCGGCCAAGCGCATCTGGGTCGCCGTGCAGCGGCTGGCAGAACCTTGCGAGGCGCGGCCCGTCGCGCCGGAAGCTACCGCGCCCGCGCTTCCCGCCGCGCCGAAGCAGGCAGCGAAGAAGCCGGCGAAGAAACCCGCGGCGAAGAAGCCGGCACCCAAGCCGAAGAAGGCCACGGCTGCCGCGGGCGTGGAGATCGCGAAGCCCGGCAGCAAGCGCGCCAAGGCACTGGAGCGGATCAGTCGCAAGGGCGGCGCGACGCTGGAGCAGATCATGGCGGCGACCGACTCGACGCGGCAGAGCGCGAGCAACTTCGTCAATGAGATCGGCGCGGCGATAACCGTCAAGAAGACCAAGAACGCCGAAGGCGTCCTGGTCTACTCACGCGCATGAAGCCGCTTCTCATAGGGCAGGCGCCGAGCCGGACCAGCGACCCGGCTCGGCCTTGGTCGGGCAGGGCGGGCAGGATCTTGGCGGAGCTGGCCGGGGTGAGCCACGAACACTTCTTGCGCCTCGTGGAGCCGGTCAACTTGCTGCGCTGCTGGCCAGGGGCAGCTACCAAGGGAGACAGCTTCCCGATGGCCAAGGCGCGCGCCCGGGCCCGAGCTGTCGAGCTGAAAGGTCGGCGCGCGCTACTCGCCGGGCGGAAGGTGGCCGCGGCCTTCGGGTTGCCGCGGTCCGACTTGGCGGAATGGATGTGGTGGTACCCGCTGCGCGGCGGCTTCGTCACCGTCATCCCCCACCCTTCGGGCGTGAACCTTTGGTACAACGATCCCGTCAACTGCGCCTGCTTGGCCGCGTTCCTGCGGGCGCTGCTGCGAACGGGGCGCCGAAAGGGTTCCCCGTGCTAGGAAGCCCGCAAAACGCCAAAAGGACCTCGCGGCAGCCCCAAGGCCGTGCCGGGAAGGGCACCCGGGATGGTAGGTACCGGGGGCTGGAGCCGGGCCGGCGGCGGGCGCGCTGCTGGAAGGCGCCGCCCGGGCCGGAGCAGCTGAGCTTGTTCCGGACTACCGGTGAGACGTTCGGGCGGCTGATCGCTGCCGTCAAGCAATCGCGCTCGGTTCCGAAGAAGCGGGCGCGCGGGCTGGTGATCCTGTACCGCGCCTTGGACAGCCAAGTCGCGGCCGAAAGGAAGGAAGCGCTGGCATGACGAGGGAAGACGGCGAGGAGTTCCGGGCGGTCTTGACGCGCGCGGTGCGAGAGCAGAGCTTGGAGCCGGAAGGAGCCGCCCAGATATCGTGCGCGCTCCTGTTCAGCGGAGGCACGGACTCCTTGACGCTGCTGTGGGTCTTGCTGCAAGCGGGGTTCCGACCCGCGTGCTACACCTTTCGGCTGCGGGCGGTGGAATCTGCGGACGCGCGGGCGGCCGCTGCTGCTTGCCGGCGCTGGGAGGTCCCGCACGAGATCGTCACGGAGGGAGAAGGAAGCGTGGAGGCCGACGTTCGCGAGGTGGTGAAGATCATCGCCAGCGCGCGGAAGACGCACGTGGAAGTGATGTACGCGTACTTGCATCTCATGCGGGCCGTGCGGGAGAAGCACGTCTGGTCCGGCATCCAAGCCGACACGTTGTACGGCAGCAACAAGCGATCGGCGATCGCCTGCGGGAAGAGTACGGCGGAACAATTCGCTCGCTTCCGCCGGAAGCTCCTCGCTTCCCCGTCCCAAGAAGGCTTGGCGCAAGCGGGCGCCGTGGCGGCGCGCTGCGGCAGGATCTTTCACGCCCCGTATTCCCACCCGCTCGTGCGGGAGTGGTTCATGCGGTGGAGCTGGGCGGACCTCAACAGGCCGCGCCAGAAGATGCCGGCGCTGTGGGGCTTCGCGCGAGAGTTCGCCGACTGCGGCCTCTACCGCCGCGACGACAACTTGCAGTGCGGCAGCGGCATACGGGAGCACATGGCCGAGGCTTTCGGCGGGAAGCAGGCGAGGGCATACAAATCGATGTTGAAGGAGGCGGAGTTCTTATGGAACGCGTAGAAGAAGCCGGGACCGTCGATCAGACGGTACCGGAAGGCAAATGGGAGTTCGACCGCCAGGTTACTCTGGCGTTCGACGACATGCTGGCGCGGTCGATCCCGCAGTACGAGGTGATGAGGGAAGCGGTGTTCGACGTGGCCTGCCAGTTCGAGCGGGAAGGCACGGACATCGTGGACATGGGCTGCTCGCGCGGCCAGGCGATCCGCAAGCTGATGGACCGGTTCGGCGCGCACAACTGCTTCATCGGCATCGAAGTCTCCGAGCCGATGATCGAGGCCTTCCGCAAGGAGTACGCGGGCTGGCTTTCGACGGGCTACGTCCGGCTGTGCACGACGGACCTGCGCAAGGGATTCCCGCCCTGCCGGGCCTGCGTGATCCAATCCGTGCTCACGCTCCAGTTCACGCCCATCGAGCACCGGCTGGCGATCCTGAAGCGGGCGTACGACCACCTGCTGCCGGGCGGGGCGTTCATCCTCGTCGAGAAGGTGATCGGGGCCACGGCGGAAATCGACGCGCTGCTGACGCTCCTATACTACAAGCTGAAGGCGGACAAGGGCTACAGCCAAGACCAGATCGAGCGGAAGCGGCTCAGCCTGGAAGGCATCCTCGTGCCCGTGACGGCCAAGTGGAACGAGGAGATGCTGCGGGCCACGGGCTTCAAGCAGATCGATTGCTTCTGGCGGTGGATGAACTTCGGCGCGTGGCTGGCAGTGAAATAAGGCTTTCGGAATGGACAAGGAATACCTTGGCGATGCAGTGTACGCGCGGCCCGGTGATTATGCCAGGCAGATCTGCCTCACCACAGAGAACGGAATCGAGACGACGAACACGATCTATCTGGACCCTGAAGTGACAGAAGCACTGGTGGGTTATTGGGAGCGGATGAAAGCCGAACTAAGGTGAGCATCGGTGGCTAAACGGGGCACTCTTTATCACCCGAAGACGCTCCACTTGGCGCGCCTCTTGAAGGTTGAACCGTGGGCTGCGCTCGGCCTCTTGGAAGCCCTCTGGCACTGGGCCGGCAGGTACGCGCCGACGGGTGACCTAAGCTCGGCCGACCCGAGGGCGATGGCCGAAGGCATGCTGGTCAGGCGCTGCCCGACCCGAGTACTCGCCTTTCTTACCGAAAGTTCATGGATAGACCGCGTCGGAGAAAAACTGTACATCCACGACTGGCCGGACCACGCGGACGACGCGACGAAGAAGCTATTGCAAAGAAGCGGAAGGACTTTCGCGCCGTACTACGCGACCGTGTCTCGCTCTAAGAGCCCGACAAAGTCCCGACAAAGTCCCGACAGAGTCCCGACAGAGTCTCGCCTGCCGGAGCCCTTACCGGAGCCTATACCGGAGCCGGAGCCGGAGCCGGAGCCTTCCGCCGCCGGACAACCGCTGCCGGGAGACTTCCTCGAACCCTACCCGGAAACCGATCCAGAGTTCGAGATGTTCTGGCACCTGTTCGTGATGTCCGGCAAAGCGCTGAACGAGCGCGACAAGCGGAAAGCCGCGGCGCGCTGGGTGATGATCGCTCCAGAAGATCGCGAGCGGGTGATCCGGTGGGCGGCGGCAGAGATGCAAAGCACTTGGCGAGACGCGGACCACACGCCGCAGCCTTGCAACGCTTTGGAGTCGGAAGGTTGGACGAGGAGCGCCGGGCTGCGGGTCATCTTGGCGCGGGACAAAAAGATGGACGCCGCGGCGGAGATCTTGGCGCGGCGCTTGGCGAAGGAGGCAACATGAGCTGGAAAGATAACGAGTTATGGCGCTGCTTCAATTGCGGCGCGACGTTGGGCAGGATCATGGTGCGAGGGTTGCCCGGCACCTTCCAGATCAGCACCTCGGCTAGCAAGTTGCACGTCATAGGCGGCATGAGCTTGACGATTTGCAGCGGGTGCGGCAGCGTTCAAGTTCCGCAGCAAGTACCGCTGGAACGCGGGAGGGTAACGTGCGAGAAACTTTAAGCCCGCTGACGCCGGCGATCGCGTTGGAAGCCGTCGCGAGCTTGGCCGCGCTGCGCTTCTTCCCGCCCGACCCGCCTGCCCGGGCGGCATTGGCAGATGAGTTGCTGCGCATGTGCCGGAGCGAGGACCAAGCAGCTTGGGTCGTGCGGCGCGTGCTGCGCTTGTACAACGAGTGGCCCGGGCCGATGGAGCTGCGCGCCGTGTTCTGCTCGCGGTTCAAGCCGGCGGACGGCGTGGAAGCGAACACCACCGACGCGCGCTTTCGCGAGGACGGGTTTCCGCCCGAGGTGCCGCTCCTGCCGGAACCGGCAACGTTGCGCTTGCTACCGGGGCAAACGACGGCAGACCCGGACATGCGCACGCTCGTGGCAACAATGGCGCGCGCCAAGAAGCTGAGGTAAAGCATGCCAAGGTGCAGGTGGTGCCGCGGAGACGGGTGGGTTCACGACCGCACCATCTTGGTAACGAAATCCGACGGGCCCGGCCCAGACGACGTGAGAATACTGGAGCCTGCCGAGGCCAAGGCGCTCTACGGCAAGCTGGACCCCGAGACGCAAGCGATCTACGAACTCAGCAAGCCGTGCGAGTGCCTGAAACCGAAACGAGGCGCGGCGTGAACGGCCGACCTTACCTGCCGCGCTGGCAACGGAGCAGGTTTGAGCAAGTCGTGGAAGCCGCGGGCCAACTCTTCAACTTGAGCGCGGCAGAAGTGCGGAAGAAGAGCAACTGCCAGAGCATCGTGCTGCCGCGCTCGATCGCGATGTACGTCATGCACCGCACGCTCGGCGCGTCGATGCCGGCGATCGGCCGCGCTTTCGGCGGCAAGCACCACACCACGGTGTTCCACGCGGTTCGGAAGATCGAGCGACTGAAATGCACAGATGAAGACATTGCCGTCAAGTTGCGAATCGTCGAGGAAGCGGCCGGTAGTTCACGTTCGGCCAAGGACAATGCCGATGCGTACCAAGTCGAGATTACGTTGCCTTGAAATGCTCGTCGGGAGCGAGGAATGAAAGCTGACATCCATCTCCCGCGCGTCGTCCGGCGCGTCTTCCGGTCCGGCTGCTGGCGCTGCATCGAGATCTACGAGCAGCACGAGAAAAGCAAGTTGCGTTGCCATCTACTCGGTTTCCGCCACGCTTCCGGCGGTGTCATTGACTTGTGGTTCGCAAGCCCGCGGCTCTTGGATCGATTCGTCGCCGCCTTGGCGCGCTGGAAAGAATAGGGAATTATATACATGAGTCCCATGCAGACGGCAATTGACGAAGGCAAGCGGTTGGGCAAAGTGGCGCTGTACTTCGGATGCTGGCGGCAGGCCGGGCACTTTCTGCATGATGTGGGAGGTGGGCATATCTACCGAATAGATGAAGTATTCGATCTTCCGTGGGACGAAGGGCTCATGGATACTGGACTTCTCCGCAACGGAAAGGTTCCCGATGCCCCGGATGGGCGTGTTTATTGGACATGCGGCGGCGCGAAAGCCTTCTGGTACGCATTCTACTGGTGGGACCGCTCGGTCGATCACCGTGGAGCCTGCAACTCTGGATTCTACGTGCGGGGTTTTGGATGGCCAGAGGCACAGGCTGCGTTTGACTACGCTTGCGCTCAGTTCCCTCACGTTATGGAGCGTCAGAATCACCCGCTTGTTCTTCAGGGCAAAGAAGTCAGGGACTCATGTATATAATTCCCAAAGAATACCCAGAGGATGCCCGTGATCCGTAACGCTTCATCTTGCGCTGCGACCGCCCGTAGTATACTCCTCTGCCGGGAGGATGATATGGCGAGGCGCAGGTTGCAGCAGCGAGGTTCTTTGGAGCAAGAGGGCGGGTGGTGGCGGCTCAGGTGGATGCTGGACAAGGCGGACGCGGAGGGGAAGGTGCGGCGGGGCTGGAGCCCGCGGGTCACGATCGGGCCGGCAACTTCGGGCTCGGGCATGGAACAGCTCACCGAGAAGCAGGCACGCAGGATCGCCTGGGAGCAGTTCCTCAGCAAGCTCGACCAGAACCAGCGGGTGCCGCTCTCCATGATGACGGTGGAGCAGTTCGTCGAGCGCCGCTTCGTCCCGGGCCACGTGCGGCACCGCAAGAAGTCGGGCCGCGAGCACTACGCCAGCATGCTCAAGCACGTGCTGCCGGGCATCGGCCGGATGCGACTCTGCGACGTTCGCAAGGAGCACGCGCAAGCCCTTTGCAATGCCGTCCTTGACTCGGGGCTGAGTTGGCAGACGGCCAAACACGTGAAGAATTGCGTCTCCGCGATCTTCACGTTCGCCGAGGGCGAGGGGTGCTTCGCGGGCGCGAACCCCGCGCGGCGCGTCGAGCTGGGCGAGGAGCGCAGGGTGCGGCCGCGCCGCGCGCTGAGCTTCCGGCAAGCCGTCGAGCTGCTCGCCGCTTTGCCGCGTCGCTTGGCCGACTTCTGCCGCGTGCTCTTGCTGACGGGCATGAACATCTCGGAAGCGCTCGGGCTCCGGTGGAAGTGGGTGAATCTCGGAACCGAGTGGGAGTACGTCGAGGGCGAGGCGCTTCCGCCCGCTTGCCTCGCCGTCCGCTGCCAATGGTATCGCGGCGAAGAAGGGTCGGTGAAGGTGAAGGACCGCCGGCGCGACATCCCCTTGGCTGACGACTTGCTGGAGATCTTGCGCGGGCTGCGGCAGCAGAGCAGCGACCCGGAAAGCCCCGTGTTCACCAACTGCTGCGGGCGGCGGCTCGACGCGCACAACCAGCTGCGCCGGGTACTGAAGCCGGCGGGCGCGGCGCTCGGCATGCCGTGGATCTCCTGGCACGTCTTCCGCCATACGCACGCGACGTGGATGAAAAGCGAAGGACTGCCGGACGCGGACCGGATGCGCTTGATGGGCCACGCGAGCATGGCCATGACGGACCGCTATACGAGCGCGGACGGCGAGCGTCAGCGGGAAGTCTTGAACGCGGCGGCCGCGAAGCTGCGGGCGGGAACGCCCAAGGTGATCGAGATGAGGAAGGCAAGATGAACAAGACCGGCATCGAGTGGACGGAGTTGACTTGGAACCCACTGCGGGGATGCTCTCGCGTGTCAGAAGGTTGCCGACACTGCTACGCCGAGCGGATGGCAGCGCGATTCAGCGGCGACATCGACCTTGGGAATGGTCGCAGCATGGCGAATGTATGCCGCAAGCCGATGCCCTTCGATAATGTGGCGATCATGACCGGCTCTGGTCCCCGTTGGACCGGCCGCGTTGAACTGATCGGATCGAAGTTGACCGAGCCGCTCCGCAAGCGTAAACCAGCGACCATCTTCGTGAACAGCATGTCCGACACGTTCCACGAGGAGGTTTCGGACGCCTGGCTGGACCGGATGTTCGCGGTGATGGCGCTTTGCCCTCAGCACGAGTTTCTGGTGCTCACCAAGCGGGCGCGGAGGATGAGGGAGTACGTCGCGGGTTGCACGGTGGAGGGGAAACTGCGCGGAGACCTCGGGAAATCGGTGCAGGATATTTGCAACCGCACCTACGATGGGCATGTGTTCGAGGCATTGTACAAGTTGCAGATCGCGTTTAAGTGTTGGCCCTGGCCCCTCCCCAACGTCGCCCTGGGGGTATCCTGCGAGGACCAACAGCGGGCCGACGAGCGGATACCGGACCTGCTGGCTACCCCGGCGGCGTGCAGGATGGTGAGCCTGGAGCCGCTGCTGGGGCTGGTGGACCTGAAGCAGTGGCTGGATCAAGAGTGTCCCTA
>Ga0315284_10005306_pt1 | contig 18295 bp, 13 predicted proteins | sample YL17G09_16_MG_FD_203696 | JGI IMG/M metagenome (GOLD analysis project Ga0315284, IMG submission 203696) | Sediment microbial communities from Yellowstone Lake, YNP, Wyoming, USA - YL17G09_16 | ecosystem: Environmental > Aquatic > Freshwater > Lake > Sediment | place: USA: Wyoming | collected...
TGGAGCGATTAGCTGCTGCGGGGTCGTCAGGATCTGGTGGTGTTCATATAAATCTTTCTGTTCATGGGGTTACTAAAGATCAAATTATGCAACAATTAACACGAGAAGTCCTCAAGGTTTTACAATAAAATGTCAGATCAATTTAAAACTGTTATGAAAGGAGAACCTCTTCCTCCACGAGGATTTACTCCATTTCAATTTTCATCAAGAAAAATACAAGTTCAAACTACTCAATTAGGCGGTCTTATTCCAGATAATCCTGTGAGTAGTTTATTAAACGAGGCAACAACCTGGTATGAGATGTGGATCAATCCTGAGAAGGTGACTCTTGCCAGGGCCTTTCAATATAAACAACAGCATACAGCGGGATCTATTGTAACATATCATTACCGTCCTAATACGATTCAAATGTCTGTTTCTGGTGTTGTTGGATGGATTGCTTTAAATCCTCAAGAATCAGATCCATCCATATTTAATTTGTTATCAACAACAGCTTCAAGGACCAGTCAAAAAAACTCTCCTCGGGTATTTATGAAGAGATTGAGGGAGGTTGCTGAAGATCCTATGTATTTTGTAGGAACTGATGGAATTGAACATTACAATGTTAAGTACATTAAAATCTATACCAAGCAATATCCGAGTGGGGTTATTTGCGAAGGGTATTTTAATAAATTTGATGTTCCTGAATCCGGTGAGGATGCTCAGACTATAAATTATAGTTTTGAGTTTACGGTAGAGTCTTTAAAACCAATAACATTGCTTCAGAAGGTTATAGGAATGTATGGTGGAACTACGGGCTCTCTTGTAGGTGGTTCTATACGTTCTATCCCGGGGTTTTAGTAGATGGCAATACTTAAAGACATAGATCAGATGATTCGAACCGCGACTCAATCGTGTGTCTACGGTACGTTTGCTCAAACATTTGATCCGAAAGAATTTGAGCGGGAAAGGGAAGATGGTACAACTATTCTGGATCTTAATCCTGATTGCCGTGTTTTTATAGGGGGGGCTGAAGTAACTGCGGATGTTAATAGTGTTAGTATAAATAATTCTATGGAGGGTAGTGCTTGTACGATAAGTCTGAACAATCCCCGTGGTAAATATGAGATCAGTAAAATGGATCTTATGAAGAGGTGGAGGGAAGATAAAGATATTCTTGCTGCGTATGCCTATCCAGAGTTAAAGAAACAGGACCCTTTGAATTATGATAAGCTTGCACAAAAGCTTGGTGGATCTATTTTAGGAAGTGGTGGGGGTGCTCTTGTTGGTCAGGCTATTGATATGACCAAAAAGATTGTAGATACTTTAGGGGGGCTTGCCCAGGGAATTCCTCAATCTCGGGGAGTTACAAGAATGCTTTTTGAAACCAAGTTTTATAGTGGCATTACGAGAAAAGCGGGAGATGTTGTTTTTGATTACCGTGATCCTGTTTTTGTTTTCATGAAAGGAAGATTTTCTCCATTTTGGTATTTTACATTTACAGGCATTGTTATATCGTATTCAGATGAGGATGCTTATGGAGAATCGAACCTGTTAACATTGAATTGCGAGGATACTGCGTCTCTTTGGAAAAGGACGAAATTTTCTACAAAGGGTTCTTTTTTTGCAATGTCTAATATAGAAGGTAGAATATTAAATTCGAATACCTCGACAAAAGCAGTTCCTTTTGGGGATCCTTCAGCAAATCTAACGTTTACTAATATGCTTAAAGTTGTGGCATTTACATATGATTATGGTTTAAGAACGAAGAATTGCTTTCCTGAGTCTGTTTTTAATGTAGTAATTCCAGGAGCTAGTAAGAAAGAAAATGTGACTGATACAGGGGGTTCCTCGGATAGTCAATATGATACATATCTTGAAAAAATAAGGAAGCAGGTAGGAATTGGAAAAACTTTTAAATTGACTGATAGTAGTTTTCTAGAGAGTATGTTGAGCAGGGTAGTACAAGAATCTCCTGGTGTGAAATCTATGGATGATTTAAATTATACTATAAATGGAGAGACTTTTTCGGGTGGTCCTAATAAGAATTTTTTTAGTGCTGCGAATTCTATATATTTTCAATATAATGAAATAGAATATCCATCGGGAAAGTTTGATGGTAAAACAATATCAAAACTTTTTGATTTATCTGTACGATTATGGGAATGCAAGCACGATGTAATATCTTCTTTAATCGATGAGTATTCAGGAACAGGGTGGGCAGACAATAAGTACTTTGGGATATGTGGAAATCATCCAGCTATGAAATATAATTTTATTGATAATTTCAATATGTTGGAAAGAATTTGGTCATTACAATATCGGTACAAAACAGAAAATTTACAGAAACTAAAACTTACTTTATATGATAAAATATATGAGACTGTTGTAGGATCTCCCACAGAACTTTCTCCTAAAGGAACTAAGATAACCTTGCCGGATGGATCTAATTTTAATTTTTTTAGACCACGTCTTTTTGTTATATTGCCTCAGAAATATGCTGGACTTAGAAAAATAACGGGAGATTTTTCAAATCTTGGAAAGATAGACAGTGAAAGTGCTACAAATGTTTGGGATTATTTAAAGGGTGCTTTAAAACCTCTTGAGTATAATTTCTATTGTTCTCCCTGCGGAGATCTATATGTAGAGCCAGAACTTTATGATATGCATCCCATAGAATTTTCAAATCAGATTGAACCACGATCAATTTTCTTAAAAAAAGAATCAGTTGAATTAAGAAATACTTCTTCGACAATTCCTTCTGATAATCCTCAAGAAAAACCAGGAAGTGATGTACAGCCAAATAGTGGTACAACAGTTTCTGTGAAAGTAGAACACCAGGCATATTTTTATAATCCTAAAGGAAGTCATCCTTTTTTTATAATGGAAAAAGACAGGATAAGAAATACACAAGAGTTTAGTGCAGATAATATAGTATCTTCTGTATCGGTTGAAGGGAGTATTACTGATGAAGGAGGGATTGTAGAAGGTGCTGCACGTAAAGATGCAGCTTCTCTTATTCATATGAGTACTTCAATAGCTCAAGGTAATTCTAAAAAAGTAACCGATGCTAATAGATTTATCAATGGCAGATACGTTGCAGATGGGTTTCAAAATTTTATGAGTGATCCTGCAGCACGACGAATGTTTGATGAAAATATGGCTGCTTATAACTTGAAATATGAAAATTATAAAAAGTTGGTTTTTATACAGGTTGTTTCTCAAATAAATATTGACTTAAGAACCTTTATAAAAAATTTCATTAATGGTATATTATATTTAAATGGTCAAAAAGATATTCAATGGAATTCTGGTATGGTATTGGATATTATAAAAGAGCTTCAAAATTTAGGTGTTACTAAAGAAGATGTGGATTATGATATTGATGTATATGTTCATATATTTTCTAAGTATTGTAGCAATATTCGAACAGCTCTTAAAATACCTGCTGGGGAAATTCCTGGTAGTGTGTTGACAGACATTATAGATAACAAATATATCCGAGATCTTTTGTATAAGCAAGCAAGGACAAAGAGTGGTATAGATAGTAATATACAAGCTAATAATAATTTTGTACAAGCTCTGTCAACCTATGGACAGAAAAATAATGAATCTCCACCTACATCAGGTGATACAGGAGAATCTTATTTAAAGGAAGATACTTTTCAATTATTACAAGCATATACAGCAACGGGTCTTTTTAATTTAGATGGTAAAACAGATTCATCTAGTATTATGGGAGATACAAAAAGTATTGTTTTGAATTTAATAACATTACAAGAGCCCGCATCGTTGCGGTTTAATGATGAAATAAGAGATCTCTATAAAGATATTCAAAAAATGAGGGAATCTTCATATTTACCAAGAGAAATGCGAGCAGTTACTATTGCTGATTTGATCAAGCTAAAAAATCAGGGAGCTTATGATCCTCGAACAGATCTTATAAAGTTGTATGGATATAGAGTGGGAGAGCCTATAAAAAACGATTATATTAAAAATGGTATTGAGGCGGTTACATATTCCCAGGCTGTTTTTAATAGACTTCTTGGAGAAGCTTATAGCATGAATGTTGTTTTTATAGGAAGGCCTGAGTTATGGCTGAATAGACCTTATTTTCTGGAAAGAAAAGATTGTATTGGATTATGTAAAAATTATTCAATAAGTTATAGTTATGGAGGAGATTTTCAATCGACGATTCTTCTTACCTACATACGAAAGAATTCATTGTCTTATGCTTATTCAGTAGAAGATTTGGATGTTGTAGTGGGAGATCATAATAACAGTTATTTCTATTCTCAGGGAAGGTTGTATTTGCAACTTCAGGAAGCAATTCAAAAGCAAGGAACAGCGGCAAATAAATATTTTGGTGGTTTAATTTCTCAATCTACTAAGGGAAACGCAGGGAAAATTACAGGAGAAATTGCAAGTGGGTTAGGAAATGATGCTTTGTCTTATTTAAAAGTGGGGGGTCTTTTTGTAGTAAATGATGTTCTTGGTCATATGAACTACGATGCTCGGGGAGGTAGTAATAGTGCCCAAGTAAATGATAACTCTCAAGGATCTAAAGATGTTTTATATCCAACCCAGGGAAAAGAATATATTACATCTATAGCTACAGAAATTAAAACAAATTTGGAAACAGTTGAGAATCTTTTAAAAGATATTGAACTATGTAATAAGGATATTGTTGCATCTACAAAATCTTTAGTAGCATCGAATAAAAAATTGACAACAGAAGAAGCGAAGGAAGCTACCGCTGATCGTGCGTGTAACATTGTATCTATAAAGGAAGAAATAAAAGATAGCAATGAAGCTCTTGCGAGTAATAAAATAAAATTAAAAACTATAAATTCAAACATAACAAAAATGTGTGCTAATATTCTATATAGTCCTGCATTGAAAGATAAAGATAAGTTTGTATATACTTCATCGGGATTTTGTAGCAGTGGAAAAAATGATAAGTTTCTAACAAATGCATTACAACTTCTATATGCATATGATTTGGGTGGTAATCCTATGAGACATGGATTATATTATAAACTTTTTGTATATTATATAAAAGATACTGGAAAAGATTATAAGAATTTAAAGGTAACAACCAAAATAACTGGGAATTTTTTAAATAATGTTATTTTATAAAAGGTAGTCAATGGCATCTATAACAGACAAATTAGTAGCGAGTATGTCCAGTCGTGCAGATATGGCCCGCCAGGATTTGAGGGATAATATTTTTTGGGGTAGTGTTGTTTTAGTTGATATTGAAAATCTCAGTATGAATGTTCATATAATAGGTGGTAGAGTAAATACAATAATTGAAAACATACCTATAAATTCCAATTTTACGAGTGATGGTTATGGTTTACGACTTCTTCCTTCTACTAATTCTGTTGCGATATTGATGAGAGTAAGTGATAAGCAGTACATTCATATAGGATATCATACAGGAGAGACTTCAGCATTAATAAGTAATAAATCAAATTCTAAAGATAACGAAGCAGCGGTAATATTAAGACGGCATATAGAGAGTGGTGAAGTTCAGTTAGTTGGATTGACTAACAATGAGATTTTTCTTTCTAATGATGGTAGTGTTCTTTTAAAAGCGCAGTTTGGGGCATCTTTGGCATTAAATAATTTTATGCATCGTCTTGAGGGATATTTTGCAAATATGCGCTATGAGATGGATGGTGTTCGTATACGAGCGGGGAATATCATACGACCTGTTGTTTCGGATACGAATGAAGATGATTTTATAGTATTGAATAAAGATGGTGCTGTTGTTAAAGAGACATCTCTTGCAGAAGATGCTATTGGAACTGCATTACGAGAATTTCAGGTTATGGTGGGAACTCAAATATCTTCAGAGGGTGTTGATGAGCTTCCTCCATTTAGTCCTACAGTTGGTTATTTAGCATTGGCAGATAAAGTTGTTACTGAAGTGGGAGAAGAGGTTAAAGTACTTGGCAAGAGTGTTAATTTTAGATTAAAATTATCATCGGGTTTTAGTCTTGTTGTAGATGTTGAGGGTTCTTTTTATCTTCTTGATGATACTAATGGAAGTTTTACTAAATTTGGTGTAGGGGCATCACCGGACAAATCTTTAAGATCAGGAGATAGTATGCTTCTTATAAATACTGATAAGGGTATTTATATGAAACATGCTTCAGGTTCCACTATGCAGATGGATAAAGATGGTAATATTCAATTTAGCGATAAAAATAAAAATAGTATCTTGATGCAGAAAGATGGAATAACAATTAATAGTCCGGATGGGGATGTTAATATTAATGCTAAAAATATAGTTTTATCACCCGAGTCTAATATTTTTATAGGAGATCCAAGTTCTGCAACAAATATGGTTTTGACAGCAGGAGGATTTGCTAATGTTTTTGATGTTCATACACATCCACATCCTTTAGGTCCTACAGGTCCTGTTACTCCAGGTCAAGGTCTAATTCTTCCGGCGAATGCTCAAAATTCAAGTGCAAAGTTATTAATAGTTAATTAGGAGATATCATGGCAATAACTTCAACAGGTGCAACGTGGGAATGTCCAGGATGTCCTACAGCTTGTAAAATAAAAATTCCATTACCGCTTCCAGCGATTACGTTGCCAATACCACCGTTACCAAAGTTTCCGCCAAATGTTCCTCCTTATTCATTTAAAATGCCAGTAATACCAACGATACCAAATCCTCCCTTTGATTTTGCAACAACATGTCCTTCTTCAGGAAGGAAAGATTAAATATAATAGGAAAAAATATGAATGTAAAAAAGATATTTGAATCGGGTAAATTTTTAAATACTAACGATTGTGATCTTACAACTATAGTTAATACTGTTCCTGTAAAAATAGCATATGGAATAAGAGCTTTTAGATTTATTGATCCTTATGGAAGAACGAGGGATCTTAATTTTGATCTTATTCAACTATCTATAGTTCAGTCTGATCTTGGGAATATGATTATAAACAATGATTTTGATCAACTTGATGATGTAATAATAAATTTGTTTAAGAGTTATTATTGTCATTTTGAAACAGGTCCTATTAAAATATCTTTTCCAGATTCTTCTATAGAGAAATTTAGGAGTATTTGTAATAGTTTTAAAGGAAAACTGTGGAATGATATAGTAGAAGAATTTTTTATGGCGGCATATGACTTTATTGCTTCTGGATTAATAGGGTCAAATAGACTGGTGGATTAAAACAGGAACAATTTCTTAGGAGGATGCTGTGGCTAAGACAATAGAAGATTCTATGAAGGAACTTTCTCAAGTGGATCAAGGCCTTATAAAGAACATAGCCAAGATTGCAAATAAGAATAGATTGATTACAAAAAGAAAAATCACACATATAAATGATTATTTATATGTAAGAAGAGCTCAGATTCAAGCATTGTCTTATAAACTTACACAGAATTTTGCTAATAGTAATTTTGAAACTTCTTTTAATTCTTTTGATTCTGTTGGTAGAGTTTCTATGATGAATAATGATGATTTTGGAAATACCTTGGCAACAATAAAAGATGTTTTGTATGATGAAGTTTATAGAGAGCATTTGTATTCAAAAGAGAACTCAGAAATTCTTAAACTATATGCAACGCTCAGTTCCTATTTACTGACAACTTTGCCAGAATTTCATGCTAATCTTAAGAAGATTGATTCTAGTATTCCATAGTTTCAGGAGGGATTATAATGGCAATAGGATTGAATATGGTAGATGGAGATTTTGTTGTAGATCCTGGTGGTATGGTTCAAATGCTTACTTCTTCGGAGAAATGCCGTAGGGATATAGGTAAACTATTAACAGTGGAATCTGAATATGTAGGAAATGAAACTACGTATTATAGATATAATCCTCAATTTGGTACAGAGATTAATAATAAGTTATTGTATCAAGGTCTTTCTCGACCAATTATTCGAGATGTTGTTGTTATGAAATTAAATGAAGCGCTTACGTATTATATAACTTTACAGGAGTCTCGAAATAATTTAGAATTGGAAGAGATACTGACTGGGTTTGATTTTGATGTATTTTTTAATTCATATGATCCTTCAGTACTTTTGATTGATATACGATTTCAGACTCTTACAGCGGATCAGCAGACGTTGGGTCAATTTGAACAAAGGGTGGTCTAGTTATGATTAGTAAAACAATAGATACAATAAGAAATGAGTTGATGACTGCGTTTCTGACAAGGCTTCCGAATCTAGATTTGACTGAGGGTACTCCGGAAAGAGATATGTTTATAGAATCTCCTATATCCGGTCAGCTTATGACTTTATGGGATAGTCTTATATATACTGCTAAAGCATTTGCTCCTTTTTTATATTCTGCGGATCTTACAGATACAGATCTCAAAACGTATATGGCTAATTATAATGTTTCTGTGAGCCCAGCAACGTTTTCCTCAGGAACGGTAACATTTTATACGTATAGTGTGCCTACGACAAATATAACAATATCTGAAGGCACTATAGTTTTAACAAATAGTTCTACTCCTATAGAGTTTACGGTAGATGGAACATATATAATGTATTCGTCTATAGCATCTTCATATTTTAATATCAATACTAATAGGTATGAAATAAATGCGACTGTTCGCGCTGTTTTGTCAGGACCTGATTATCGAGCTGGTGTTAATACAGTAACCAAGATGGCATCTTCTATAATAGGGATACAAGGTTGCACCAACACGCTTAACATTTCTGGGGGTTTAGCGGAAGAAACGATAACAAGTGCTTTAAGAAAGGTACTTGAAAAATTCCAGGGAAGGGGCCTTGCAAGTGATCAAGGTCTTATATCGTACGTTCAAACATATGTATCGGCGGTAAATTTGGTTGGTGCTGGGGATCCTGAGATGGTTCGAGATTCAGGTTATGGTGGTGCTATAGATTTTTATGTTATAGGAGAGGATGTGATTACTGCTTCGGATACTGTAGTTTTGACATCGTCTGGCTTAGATAATCCTTTAACGGTTGATTATACGAGTTCTGGTATTGTTTTACTAAATCAGCCGGTTATTTCAATATCTTCGGTTCTTAAAAATGGGGTTATTCTTAACTTTTCGAATTATGTATTAGTAAAAGATACTGGTGTTTTAAAAGAATCTACTCAAGCTTCTGATAAGATAGAGCTCACTTCGGCAGGAATATCCAGTACTGGATATTTTGAGATAGGGGATTCTATTGAAGTTAATTATTCTTATAACGGGATTCTTTCTACAATCGAAGATAGTTTAAATTCTCCTACAAACCATTATGAAAATCGGGATTATCTTGTCAGGAGTATGACAGAAGTTACTATTACTGTTGCATTTCGATTTAAAGAGTTATCTGGTCAAGATTTTGATGCTGTTTCAACAACGGTAAGTTTAGCTATAGCGACTTTTATTGATGGTGTTCTTAACAATGGTTCTGTAGAGCGAGCTGATATTATAGGAGTTACCAAGTCATTTGCGTATGTGGATAATATAGATCTTAGCAGTGTGGTTCTGACGGCAACAGGGGGAGGTACGATGGTAGCGGGAGATGTTTTTCTTATGAAGAATGAGTATCCTATTGCGGGAACGATAACTCTGACGAGGTGGATTTATTAAATTATTAAATTATTTTTTTAAATAGTAAAATAGGATTGACTTATATTTTATAGTTATTAAGATTTTTTTGAACTTTTTAAAATCTCTGTATAGAGAGGTTCTATTTGAAGTCAATTGCTGTTTTAGCACCTGATACTGTGCCATTGTGTTTAAAAAAAGATGTTCCTTCTGAAGTTGAATTTAATAATAAAAGATACTCTATAAAAGATAAATGCACACGAAGTACTTCTATAGGAATACGAGCTTGGAATATTGCCAAAGTTCTTTCTTCTCATCCAGATTTATTTGTAACTCTTTTTATACCTGATATTAACTACCCTGGAAAAGAAAATATAGATTTTGAGAATGTAGGTTTCGATATACAGCCTTATAATTTTGATGCTGCGTTATGGAATTGGAGTGAGGAGTTAGACAGGAAAATAATTAATAGAGGGATCAACTCAATTATAATTCCTTCTGTTTTGGGTGTTGGTTTTCTCAATTGTTCTGTTTTACCGAGTAATATTAACGTTATTTTGGATGGGTATGTTCCAATTCTTGCAGAATTGCCGTGCTCATTGATTGGTCAATCCAATATTTCGAAGAAGATATTCTGGAATCGTTTTATTGAGCAGTACATGGCCCTTTTACGAAGGGCCAATTGTATTTTGTATGCCAATGATATGCAGCTTTCCTACTATGAGGGTCAGCTATTTTCTATAGGAAAGCTGGATTGGAAAGCATACCAATTTTCTACGCTATTAAAAGTACCTTATGGTGTTGATATAAACCTTCCTATTGAAGAATCTCCGAAGGATCCGGATAAGCTTCATCTTTTGTGGTATGGACCGGCATTTGCATGGTATTTTCCTGAAAGATTGATAGAATTGGCAGCAGAAAATTCTAATATACACATAGATTTCATAGCTTTAGCGCATCCTCGTTACAACAAAAGTTATTATTCATTTTTTAAGAAATTTTTCTCAGGTGATTTGGGACAGAATATTACTTTGATTGAAGAATACCAGGATAATCATGTAGAGCTTTATAAAGACTATGATGCAGGTATATTACTTTCTCGGGATTGGATAGAAGAGAAATATTCTGTTCGGGGAAGGGTATATGATATGGTATCACATGGACTTCCTGTTATAACCAATCAGAGAAATCCTATATTTCATGAATTTCAGGAGATAAAAGATTCAGTATATCCGGTTTCTTTGGATAATCTATCCAAAGATATGGAAAATCTTATAAAAAGAAAGTCTGAGATTAAAGTTTCAGAGGAATCTCTGGCACATATTCAAAAAAAGTTTCAGTGGAGTAAAGTTATTTATCCGTTAGTTGATTACGTAAGAAATTTTTAGGGGGTTTTGTGGAGCTCGAACAGCGGCATTATACAAATGAAGAATTGCTAAAGTTAGATCCATTTATTAAATATTGGGAAACAAATTATTCCATAAATCTTAAAAATGGTGTTTTTAGTTGGGAGAATTCGAAGCCTTTACTATTTCTCAAGAACATTCGTCCATACCAAAGAATTCCTGTAGTTATTGTAGCTGCAGGCCCTTCCCTGGATAAAAATATACACATTCTTAAAGAATTTCAGGGTAAATGCTTGATTATATGTGTGGATATTGTTCTATTTAAGCTTATTGAAAATGGAATAAGGCCGGATTTTGTTATAAATATAGATCCACATCCAGAAACGACTTCAGGTTGGAAGGATTTGGAAGGGAATTTGTATGATACCTCGGATTTGACTCTTGTATGTCCAACAACGGCTAATTATGAGGCGCTGTGTAATTGGAAAGGTGGTATAATATTTTACAATCAATCAGATGATTTAAAAAATCATAAAGGGCCTTTTTTAAGAAAACTTACGAAGATAACATCTAATTATGGATCAATAGACAATTCTCTTTTTATAGGAGCAACAGCGTTTCAATTTGCGGGTGTATTTAATCCAAGTTGCGTGTTGCTTATGGGGTATGATTTTGCATATTCTGATAATAAGGCTTTTTGTGATGGTGTTGCGGAGAGAAAGTCTATCCATCATTTCAAAACTGAAAATTTACCTATAACGAAGGAAGCTATAGAAACACGTAGCAAGGCTCTGCATGAATTTTTTATAAGTACGAGGGATTTGGTTGCAAAAATAGATACTGTGGAGATACCAACAACAAAACTCTATAGAAAATATTTGGAGGTTTTGGGTGTTCTTATTAAGAAATCCAGGATGCTTGTTATAAATTGTACTGAAGGAGGAATTCTTGCTTCTGTTCCTATAGCTCCATTAGAACCTGCATTAAAGAAATTTTGTATAAATGAAATAAAAAAGAAAAATATTTTTGATTTAGAGTTTTCAATACGTCAGAGAAGGGGGAAACGACGATAAAAACGGTAGCAATAATATCTCCAGATACAGTTCCTCTTCCTATAGTAAAAGATGCCCCAGAGATATTAGTTTATAAAGAAAGAGAATTTTCTCTCAGAGATAAATGTTGTCGGGCAACGGGTCTTGGAACCCGGTCATGGAAGATAGCAGGACAGTTGTCCAAGAATTTTAAGGTTACATTATTTATTCCTGATATAAATTTTCCAGGGTTTCAGTACATAGATAAATCAGGTTTATTTTGTGAAGTAGAAGCATATGATTATGAAGCGTCTTTGAATTGTTTAGAACCTTCGCTGCAGAAAAAATTGACAGATTATGATGTTATTATAGTTCAGTCAAATTCCGGTGCTGCTTTTTTGAACTGCATTAATCTTCCTAAAAAACACACTTTAATTATAGATGGTTGGGTTATACTTCCTATTGAACTTTCCTCTGCTCTTTTGGGATATGCAGAAGAGTATAAAAAGAAAGTATGGGAAGATCTCATGGTTAAGTATTATGCTCTTATGAAAAGAGGTGATTGTATTTTATACAATGCAGATCCTCATAGATTTTATTATGAGGGGTTGTTTTTTCATGTTGGAAAGTCTGATTGGAATTCTGTGGATCGGTCTAATCTTATACGAGTGTCATTTGGTGTTGATCACAATGAAAAGATTAAGAGGGCTACAGGAACCTCGCGTTTAAAACTTTTATGGTATGGTCCCGTATATCCCTGGTATGATCCTGAAACTCTTATAAAAGCAGTTTCTGAATTAGATGCTGTTGAATTAGATTTTTATGCGATTAGACATCCTCGTTTTTCAAATTCCTATTACCGATTATATGAGTCTGTTTTTAAATCTATAGAATGCTCTCGTATTTCGATTAATCTTGATTATCGGGACAATCATTGGAATCTTTATAAGAATTATGATGCGGGGATAATACTGTCTAAGGAAGGCCTGGAAAGTATGTTCTCAGTACGAACGCGGGCTATTGATATGATTTCCTATGGTTTTCCGGTTTTGTCGAATGATGCATATCCTTTTGGAAAGGATGTAGATTTAGAAAATAGTATATATCCGCTTTCTCGCAACAATCTTAAAAGCAATCTTTTTCAATATGCAGATAAAAAGGCGGATTTAGAAATATCCGAGAGATCTTTTTTATCAATACAGCACAGCTTATCGTGGGAAAATACTACTAAAGAGCTTGTGAATTATATCGCAAATTTGTAAAAATCGACTTAAAAAACCTTTTATAAGCGACATTATTATTGTATAGGAAAGTGCTGCGATAGTTGGGACTGGTTTTTTCTCACCTCGGGATTGTAAATAATATTCAGGAGATGTGTTTTAGTGGCATTATCAGACAATAGAAAACTATTTTTATGTTTTGAGAATAACTTAGCTGATATATCCAGTTCTCATCGTATTGTTGTATCTGGAGATGATAGGGATAATAATCAATATGAGGTACGAACAGGTACTAATCATGCTTTAGTGTGTGACATTGGAACGTATCCTGTAGGTCAGGCTATCACGATAGCGATGTCGTCAGATTTTTATGTTGATACGTTTGCGCTGTCTTTAAAGGTTAAGACAACCCAGAATAATACATATCCAATAACAGTAGAGTTTGGAACTGCTATGGAAAATGGTATGTGTTTTCATGTTGTATCAAGTGGTATAGAAGTTGTACAGCATACTATTGGATTAGATACTAATTATTATATAAATACGCCTATAGATGGGAATTGGCATACATATTCAGCAAATTTTGAAATGACGGTTGGATCTACTGGTTTTGTTACAGTATATCAGGATGGTTTATTATTTGGGACTATAGAAGTTGATGATTGGGTAAGACTAATTAGTACCAGTCATTTTGGTTTATCTAACAGGGGTTGGTCTGGTTCTCTGGATCAGGTACAATTTTGGGATCGTGTACTGACAGCACAAGAAATACAAGATTTAGAATATCTAGAATATGAACCACCTTTAAAACCAGCAGGATCTTTAACGTTACCGACGAGGTATTTTAAGTGTAATGAGGGTACTGGTGATAAACTTATAGATACGATGGGAGTAGCAGATTTAACGGGATCAGGAACGTTGGATTTTACATCGACGGGTCATGATTATACGTATTGTTTAGGATTTGATAATGAGTATATACCGCTTGCTGATTTTGATTGTGGGGTAGGGTTTAGTGCTGCATTTTGGACCCGACATGCAATAAATTCTGGTCTTGGTGCTATTATTGATTTTGGCGTAGCGGATATTGTTATATCTAATGGGGTTACTTTCAGTTGGGATACTAATTGGATAATAGATGTTGGATATGGATGGAGACATATAGCAACGATATGTAATGGAAGTACTCAAAATTGGTATCTAGATGGAGAACCTGTAGTAACAGCGGCTTTTGTAAAAGATTTTTCTACAGATACACAAATATCTATAGGAAGATTTTCAGGAAATGCATCGTTTGCGGCGCCTATAAAGATTAATGATTTATATTTATGGAATTCTGCGGTTACTCAGAATGACATTATAGCGGCTATGAATAATACGCTGCTACCAATTCCTCCTTCAGCATTATCATATTCAACATCGAATGGTATTTATACTATAAATGTAGCTATAACATCAAACACACCAACAGTAACAGGAGATGTAGTTTCTTATTCTGTAAGTCCAGCACTTCCCAGTGGGATTATATTAAATACGTCTACGGGTATAATAACAGGTACTCCTGATGCTTTGCAGTCATCTACGGGATATGTTGTAACAGCTACAGGTTCTGTTGAATTCACAACAGCGACTATTTATATAACAGTAAACGATGTGGCTCCTTCGGCATTATCATATTCAACATCAAATGGAATTTATACTATAAATTCAGCTATAACATCAAACACACCAACAGTAATAGGAGATATACTTTCTTATTCTGTAAATCCGTCACTTCCCAGTGGACTTATATTAAATACATCTACGGGTATAATAACAGGAACACCTGATGCTTTGCAATCATCTACGGGATATGTTGTAACAGCTACAAATACAGGTGGCTTTACAACAGAAACTATTTATATAACAGTGAACGATGTGGCTCCTTCAGCATTATCATATTCCACATCAAACGGTATCTATACTGTAGGTATAGCAATAACTTCTAATACACCTACAGTAACAGGAACTATAGTTTCTTATTCTATTAATCCAGGACTTCAAAGTAATTTGGTATTAAATCCATCTACTGGAATTATATCAGGTGATCCTACCTATGTACAAGTATCTACAGAATATACAATAACAGCTACAAATACAGGTGGATATACAACAGCGACTATTTATATAACAGTGAATGCTGTTGCTCCTTCGGCATTATCATATTCAACATCAAATGGAATTTATACTATAAATTCAGCTATAACATCAAACACACCAACAGTAACAGGAGATGTAGTTTCTTATTCTGTAAGTCCAGCACTTCCCAGTGGGATTATATTAAATACGTCTACGGGTATAATAACAGGTACTCCTGATGTTTCACAAACATCAACAGGATACACAATAACAGCTACAAATACAAGTGGATTTACAACAGCTATTATTTATATTACAGTAGTTTATATAGCTCCCTCTGCATTATCTTATTCTACACAAGATGCAGAATATATTCAAGGTATAGCTATAACTCCTAATATACCAACAGTTGTTGGAACTATAGTAACATGGTCAGTAAGTCCAGCACTTCCCAGTGGGCTTGCATTAAATACGTCTACGGGTATAATAACAGGTACTCCTGTATAGAAAGTTATGATGCAGCCAATAACAAATTTAGTTGTAAACAGTATTTCTTTAGTTGATGGAGATACTTCTATTGATTTTATGTTTGATAAGCCAGCAGGAGTTGTTGGTGGTTATTATCTTTACGTTAGCTCTACTGGTGCAAATTATATTTATTTAGCGGCACGAGTTGATGCATCACATCAAAAGGAATTATCAATAAGCGCTCAAGATGATTTTTATGGAAAAACACATTTTTATTATACTTTTGATGATGTATCATATCAAGGAAAGTTTTTATATTTTTATATAATTGCGGTTTCAACAACCTTAGAAGTTTCGGTTCCTTCTTCTGTAATTACAACAGGAACCTATCCTCAAAAGCCTGTTAATTTGTTTTGTATTTATGATAATTATGAGGTAGATTTATCTTGGGATAATCTTTTAACTTCTTCTGGAAGAAATTCAGATTTTGATCATTTTTCTATTTATAGAAATAATCTTGATGAAGTTTTTGGAACTACTATGGAAAACAATATATTGTATAATAGTAGTTTTATAGAAGGAAAAGCGGTTTGGGTAATTGATACATTTAAGAAGAATCAGTGGTTTGGAGAAGTAACCAGTACAGGTGCTTTATATCTTTCTTCTATAAAAAGAACAGACTATAGTTCTTTAACAGATTTACCATTTCTGGATAATTTTATAATATATATTGAAAGTGCTACAGACATTTCTGTAGGAACAGCAACTTCTACTGGGTATATTGACACTGCTTTTGTAAAGGGATATCATGATATATACAAACTTAAATCAGTAACATCTACAGGTTTGAGCAGTTCCTTTATAAAGTTCCCGGTGTATTTTGTAGATGTTCCAAATACTCTTCCCTATCTTAGATCACCTTTAAATTCGAGCACAGGTCTCTTAAGTAATCCATATTGGAGTGCCCTTAAAAATGTACTAATAGATTCAAAGTACTATGATAAATCATTATATGCGATACCGTATTCAGCAACAGAATCTTTTAATTTTAAAGGTTTCCTTGGAGTAAGTCGGTGCCTGGTTGATGTTTTTATATATGATATTTATAGTTTTACAACATCAACAGGAATATATGGAGAGTTTGAATTAGATTATCTGTTTACGAAAGGAAAAACTGATATTAAAATTCAGGCGCGGGATAAGAGTAATGCTGGATTTTCAAGAATAACAGGTACATATAGTATCAGGACTTTCAATTTATATACATGGTTTTCTATTTTAGGAGATCAATACAAGCAGATTGTTGATGAACTGGCTGCTATGAAATTGGATAATTCTTTATCTACAGTAAGATATACCTCTTATGTTGATAGATATAAACCTTTAATTGAATTATTTAAATATGCAAATGAGGATAGTGCTAAGTTTTTGATTCTTGCTAAGAAAATATTCAATATGTTTGAATATACCAGTTATGATGAATCCTTAGTAGTATTATTAGATGCTCTGCAAGAAGAAGCTGATTATTTTGATCATTATGAAATATTTTATAGAAATTCTCTTTATAAAACTAACAAAACGGGTTGGGACTTTGTTTTGGCAGATACATCTACAGGAATAATTCGTGAAAACTATTATTATGGAATAACTTCTTTAACCTCAACGGGGGAAGAAACGGATGCAACTATTGTAAGGGTAGATAATAGATGGTGGCCTGTTGGGTATACAGGAATAAATGTTTTGAGATGGTCTCAAATTAATGGTGTTGCTTATTATAATCTTTATAGAGGAAGTTCAGAGGATGCTCTTGAATATTTAGTTACAATCTGTGATATGTTTTTTATAGATTCGGGAACATATACTCCTAATCCGGCAAAAGTTCCTCCTGTTCATAATTTTACTGATTATGAGCCACCTGCGGATGCATATGTATATTTAGACACAAAATTAACACCCAATGCCCTGCTTCTTAGTAACAGAGCGTGGCTTCAAGTAGTTGTTTATGCAGAGGGTACTAAAGATATACCAGCATATCAATTAGAGAGGATAGTTTTTTATTTAAATAAGATAATAGCTCCTGAGATACGATATCTTATTATTTATGCTAATGATACATCTGTAGAATTTTTGAGCTAGGAAACAAATTCATGAATGAATTATATTTTGAAGGAAAAGTTGCAGGAATTTACTCAGAAGATTTTATATATCTTCAAGATACTATTAATTCCGAGTTGCTCAAGCTTATAGATATAACCGTAGTTGATGGTTTAGATTCATATGTCTCCCTTTGTTTTAAACTTGAGATAAGTTCTGGGGATAATACTAAGTTATATGTATCTCAGGAAAGCAGTACTGGAGTAGTGATATCAAAAAGCGGTTTGATTATACAATCTTCAACAGGTGTAGATCTTATAGCACTTTCTAGTTCAAGTACGGGTGTGGTGAATAATGTTTATTGCAGATGTTATACAGCATTAGCTTCTTATGATCGGGTAAGTAAGTTAATAGTTGAAGAAGCTAAATTACAAGACCTTCAGAGTTATACATTAGTATATAACAGGCAGATTGATAAATTTTCTA
>Ga0315284_10005308_pt1 | contig 18293 bp, 17 predicted proteins | sample YL17G09_16_MG_FD_203696 | JGI IMG/M metagenome (GOLD analysis project Ga0315284, IMG submission 203696) | Sediment microbial communities from Yellowstone Lake, YNP, Wyoming, USA - YL17G09_16 | ecosystem: Environmental > Aquatic > Freshwater > Lake > Sediment | place: USA: Wyoming | collected...
TTGTGGACCCAGAATCACATGTATGCATATGTTATGTTCAAATTGGGGCACAAGCTCTTCTGGCAACAAGTACTCAGCTTTCACAAAGGATGCGTCAGTCGTCTCAATTACGTCTCCTATTTTGAGCGGTCTGCCTTCTAATCCGCCAAATTTGCCACGTACACAAGTTGATCTGCTGCCTAAAATCATGGGAACTTCTATTCCGCCTCTTACGGCCAGATACGCTCTGCATCCACTTCCCATTCTTCCAAACGATATGCTGTCGCCTTCTTCTACTTCTATTGTCTGCCACATGGGAGCATCGTAGCCATTGATCATTGGAGAGCATTGCCCGCCGGCAACGGCTATCTGTGTTCTTGCTAACACTTGAAGTTCTGGTCCGATGAGTGTAGTTTCTATGCAAGCGCTGTTTGAGTCGTTTGAAACTAGACGATTTGCTGCCGTAAGTGAAAACTGATCCATAGCTCCGGAAACTGGTACACCATATCGGAGATAGCCATATCTTCCCCTATCTTGAATTGTTGTGAACATGCCCGGCTTGATTACTTGAAATACTTTCATCTACGCTTGCTCCTCAGAGGAGGCTTTGTATTCTGTTTCCGTGATCGGTTTGAATCTCACAGAGTCTCCAGGATTAAGAAGAGCTGGCGGTTCTTGTTTCAGATCAAACAGCTTGAGCGGCGTTCTGCCAATTATCCGCCATCCACCCGGGGCTTCACAGGGATAGATACCTGTCTGCTTCTCCGCGATTCCGACTGACCCTGCTGGCACCTTCAACCTTGGTGTTTCAAGACGTGGCGTCGCAATCTCGTTAGCAACCTCGCCTAAATATGGAAAACCTGCTACAAAACCTATCATGTAGACACGATATTCCTTCTCCGAATGCATCTTCACAACCTGCTTCTCAGTTAACCCGTGCCAGTCAGCGACACTGCCGAGATCCGGTCCATGTTCTCCGCCATAAACAACTGGAATTATGATTTTTCTTGCAGTTTTCGCATTCGGCTCTGTGCTTCTATTTGCGAGATTTTTAACCTCTGAAATCAACTGGTCATAATTTTTCTTTAGCGAATTGTAACGGATCAACAGTGATCGATAAGTTGGTACTAGCTCGTCAACACCGTGAATCTTGGCCTCAGTAATGGCGTTTTGCAGCGCAAATACTCTTTGATTAATCTTTGAGTCTATTATGTCGCCAAATTCGACAACGAGAGCGGCATCTCCAAACGGTAAGTAGCGTGGAAAAACTCGCGCATCACTGATCATGAAATTACCTTTTATACTCAAATGAAGTTGCCTACAGACTCAACTTTGACTTCTGCTTCAGCGAGCCCTCTTTTCAATGCCGCTGCAAGTTTCACGGCTGCAGGTGTATCACCGTGCACACAAATCGTCTGCACTTCATCTAGACTCAAGTCTTTACCGCCGATTGTCTTGACTTTCCTTGACTTCACAGCTTTGACAGCTCTTTCGACAACAATCCGCGCATCTTGGATAATCGACCCTGCTTGTTTTCTTGAAACCAAACTTCCATCTGAATTGTATGCCCTGTCTGCAAAGAACTCGTGCGCCACTTTAATGCCCGCTTTTAAGCAGGCTTTAGCCAGCTGTGATTTCGGCATCGCAAAAACTATCAACCTACTATCCAAAGCTTTGACCGCTTCCGCAATCGTTGAGGAAATATCTTCGTCTTCTGTTGCCATATTATATAGGGCTCCATGGGGTTTCACATGCTGAAGCTTCACATCCGATGCCTTGGCGAATCCTTGAAGTGCACCAACCTGGTAAACGATAGCTGTTTTCAACTCTTCCTGTGTCAACTGCATTTCTCTTCTCCCAAACCCCATCAGATCAGGGAGTCCTGGGTGTGCGCCGATAGCCACTTTGAATCTTTTTGCCAGCCTGACCGTTTTATCCATTGTCACAGGATCGCCTGCGTGAAATCCACATGCGATGTTTGCAGAAGTTATGTGGGGCATCATCTTTTCATCATCCCCAATCTTGAAATTTCCGAAGCTTTCGCCTAGATCGCAGTTTAGATCCGCTCTGAACTTCAAATTCATCTCCTCAACACTTACTGTCAGTCTGTATTGAAATGTACTTTCTCATGTCTTCAATTGCGGCTGATGGCATCGGCAAATCCTTCATTGTAAGCAAGCCCGCCGGCGCTTCAAGTACTCTTGGGATAGCGTTCACAACCATTGCTACTGTGCCTACATCGCCGTGAACGCATGGCTGAATCTTTTGTTTGATGGTTGGAGCGCCTGTAATAGTTATGGAATCGTATTCTTCTTCAGCGCCTATGTATGCTTGAAAATCAAGAATAATCGCTTCTTTTCCTTTCATGATGCCTTTAGCTTTCTGCCTAAGCCCTGCAGCATTTCCCGCTTTGACTTTTATATCCTTGCTTTCAACAGTCTTTTTGGCGATTACTGGTTCAACGTTCTCCACAGAAATCCTGTCGAGTTTCCAAGCTAGAGCGGCTGCGATCATCGCAATTGACTGTTCAAGTCCAACATGCCCGGTGATCTGTTTTTCTGCGATTTTCTCTTTGAACTCTTCAACTGTCAAACCTGCGCCTATCTTTTTCTGAAAAGGTAGCCGTCTTGTAGCCGCGTTCATCACTCTGGCTGCTTCAATTTTCTGTATTTTTTGACAAGGTGCAGTGAGTGCTATCACAAGCGTATCCATAAGAAAACCTGGGTTTATGCCTGTTCCCAACACGGTAACGTCATTTTTCTTTGCGAGTCTGTCGAGATCCGCAGCAAGCTTCGGTTCGGTGGAATAGGGATACGCTAGTTCTTCGCATGTGGAAACGACGTTCACGCCATGCTTCACTATTGAGGCTATCTGCGGGTAAGTGTCTTTGAGATAGGAGGAGGTCGCGTGAATTGCCACATCTGCTTCAGTTTTTCTGAGTAGTGAGTCTGCGCTGTTTGCGACTTTCACGCCAAGGCTTGTGCCTGTTCCAAGCGCTTCACCCAAATCTTTGTTGATCTTGTCTTTTGCTATGTCAACAGCGCCTACAATTTCGACTCCTTCTTTCTGCAACAGAAACTTCGCGATCATGCTGCCGACAGCGCCTATACCATACAAGACGATTTTGATCTTCTTCACTTTGATTTTCCCCTAGATTGCGACTTGTATCTCTGTCTGATTCTGCTAAAAAAGGATGCGCTGTCCTCAAACCTTTACATTTGTAAACTTTTATATCTGGAGTAACTCCCAATACTAGAGAGGCTCACATCTTGGCAACCGCAGGAACCATAGTCTCCAAGGATTTCCTTGAAAAGCTATTGGACACTGAAAAACTCAAATACTGCAATGAATGCGGCATCTGCACAGGCAGTTGCCCAATGGCCGACCTAATGGGAAAAGACTACAACCCAAGAAGCATAGTTGGCAAAATTCTGTCAGACCCCGAAGGGCTTCTTGCATCAGATGCACTGTGGCTTTGTGCTTGGTGCTACCGCTGTCACAAACGTTGTAATCAAGCTCTCAAGTTACCTGAAATATTTCTTTTAATACGGAAGCTTGCTGTGGAGAAAGGGTACACTGCTTCCGTAGAGAGAGCCTTTCAGAAAATCGCTGAGAATGTTCCTCTTCCTCTTATAACTACGCTCGCATGCTTCCATCCTGAACGAGCGGGGCTCAACCGGGAAGAGACTCTGGCCAAGATTGCACAGATGCATGAGGATTACTTGAAGCGCGAAAAGATCAAACGGGCGCAAACAGTGTCTGAAGAGAGAATTGCCGTAATAGGTTCTGGACCCGCCGGGCTCACGGTCGCATATGAATTGAGCCGAAGAGGCTATGGTGTTACGGTTTTTGAAGCGCTATCTGAAGCCGGCGGAATGTTGAGGAAGTGCTTGCCATGCTTCCGTTTACCGCGAAATTTTCTAGACATGGAAATTAAGGCCATAAAAGACTTAGGTGTTGACATCCGAACCGGTAACGTAATTGGTCATGAGCTGAATCTTAATGGCTTGTGGAGGGAAGGATTCAAAGCTGTTTTTGTTGGCATGGGCGCTCACAAAACTCAAAACCTCAAAATTGATGGCGTCGAATTGAAAGGCGTTGTTCACGCTCTCGACTTTTTATGGCAGATCAATTCGGGTGAAGATGTAAAAATTGGTGCGAACGTCGTTGTTATAGGCGGTGGAAACGCTGCCGTTGATGCTGCTCGCGAAGCCTTGAAGAAAGGAGCAAAAGCAGTCGCCATTCTTTACCGTAGGTCAAGGGAAGAGATGCCTGCTATTCCGTGGGAAGTTGAAGAAGCAGAACATGAGAGTGTGAAGATCGAATTTCTCGTTTCGCCTAAGAAGATTCTTGGAGAAGGTGGAAGAGTTTCAGCTGTTGAGTGCGTTCGCATGGAACTAGGTGAACCAGACGAGAGTGGAAGACGAAGAGCCATTCCAATCGCTGGTTCAGAGTTCAAGCGAGAGACAGATATGGTGATCCTTGCAGTAGGAGAAGCCCCTGATGTCGAGTTCCTGCCCAAAGAAATCTTGCTCAACGATGATGACACGATTTGGGTTGACCCAGTGACCATGGAAACCACGTTGCGGGGTGTTTTTGCAGGTGGCGACATTGTTACTGGACCTGCTACGGTTATTGAGGCGATCTGCGGTGGGAAACGAGCTGCAGAATCTATTGATAAATATTTGAAGTCTTTGAGGAGATGATGCTATGACAGAGAAGAAAGAACTTGAAGCTAGCAGCGTCGAAGAGGAACCTCGCATCGGCGTCTATGTTTGCCATTGCGGCTTGAATATCGCTGGCTCCGTGGACTGTGAAGCCGTGGCCAAGTTTGCCGCAACTCTTCCACATGTTGTGCTGGCACAAGACAATCGCTATACCTGCTCTGATCAAGGACAGGAAGGCATAAAAAAAGATATCAAAGAGCGTAAGCTCAACCGAGTTGTGGTCGCTGCGTGTTCGCCGCGTCTTCATGAACCCACGTTCAGGAAAGCGTGTGAAGATGCGGGTTTGAACAAGTACCTTTTCGAGATGGCTAACATTCGTGAACACTGTAGCTGGGTTCACTTGTATGATCGCGCCTCTGGCACAGAGAAAGCCAAAGACCTCGTGAAAATGGCTGTAGCTAAAGCTGCTCTACTTGAGCCGGCTGAAGAGATTGAGGTTCCCATAAACCGCAAAGCCCTTGTTATCGGAGGAGGAGTCGCAGGGATTCAGGCAGCTCTGGATCTTGCTGACACAGGCTACAAGGTGTACTTAGTTGAGAAAGAACCAAGCATAGGCGGGATGATGGCGCGGATAGACAAGACGTTCCCAACCATGGACTGCTCCATCTGTATCCTTGCACCGAAAATGTCCGACGTTGGACATCATCCAAACATTGAGCTGCTGGCGAACAGCGAAGTAGCTGAAGTGAAAGGCCACATTGGAAACTTCACCGCAAAGGTTCTGAGAAAACCAAGATACGTCACCAAGGATTGCTCAGCATGCGGCGAATGCACCAAAGTCTGCCCAATTGTAGCACCCAACGAGTTTGATGTGGGCTTGGCCACAAGACATGCTATTTACACGCCCTTTGCACAGGCAGTTCCCGCCACATACATAATTGACATGAACCTTTGCCTCAACAAGGAAGGCGTGGTCGTGTGTGACAAGTGCATGAAGGCTTGCGAAAGAAATGCAATTAAATATGAGGCGAAGCCTGAAACCGTTGAGCTTGAGGTTGGCACAATTGTTGTGGCAACTGGTGCAGACGTTTTTGATCCCTCTGTCTTGCCAAATTACGGTTACGGCAAGTTCATGAATGTGATTACGTCACTCGAGTTTGAAAGACTAATCAACGCCGGCGGGCCTTCGCACGGACACTTGCTTAGGCCTAGCGACATGCAGATTCCGAAACGTGTGACCTTTATCCAGTGTGTCGGCTCACGTTCTGACAAGAACGGAAAACTCTACTGTAGCAACGTTTGCTGCATGAACACGATCAAGGACAGCTTGCTGATTAAGGAACACTGGCCAGACACAGAAATCTACGTTTTCTATGTTGACATACGCGCTTACGGAAAAGGCTTTGAAGATCTATACCAGCGTGCTAGGAAAGCCGGGGTCAAGTTCATACGAGGTCTTCCCGCTGAGATCAAAGAGGACAAGCGGACACGTAACCTGTGGCTTTTCGGCGAGAACACTCTTCAAAACGAGCTTTACAAGGTCAACGTTGACATGGCAATACTGTCTGTAGGTCTCGAAGCTAGAAAGGACAGCGAGATCATCCAGCGTCTGCTGACACTTTCAAGGAATCAAGATGGCTTCTTCTTGGAAGCTCATCCGAAGCTTAGACCTGTTGACGCGGCTACTGGCGGCATATTCTTTGCTGGTTGCGCTGAAGGTCCAAAAGACATCAAGGACAGCGTTACGCAGGCAAGCGCAGCTGCTGCACGTGCTGGAATCCTGATGGCTAAGGGCAAAGTCACCGTGGAAGCGATTACGCCTATCACGTTTTCCGACAAGTGCACAGCCTGCGGCTTATGCACGAAAGTTTGTCCTTACAACGCGATTACCTTGAACAAGGATTTGAAGCGTGTCAGCATCATCGAAGCTGCCTGTGGCGGTTGTGGAACATGCGCAGCAGAATGTCCATTCGGCGCTTTGACGCAGAGTCACTTCACTGATAAGCAGATTCTGGCGCAGGTTGATGCTGTTACTGAATGTGACGCGGACAAGAAGGTTGTTGCCTTCTGCTGCAACTGGTGCTCATACGCTGGCGCCGATTTTGCCGGAGTTAGCAGAATGCAATATCCGCCAAACGTGCGCATCATTCGGACCATGTGTTCAGGACGTGTCTCTCCAAAGTTTGTTGAACGCGCATTCGCACGAGGAGCCGCAGCAGTCATGGTGACCGGCTGTCATCTAGGCGACTGCCATTACATCAATGCCAACTATCAGACACAGAAACGTGTGGAAAAGCTGTGGAAAAAAATGGAGCAGAACGGCCTTCGCAAAGACCGTCTGCAGCTGCTTTGGGCCTCTGCCGCGGAAGGCGAAAAATTCGCTAACAAGGCGCGTGAGATGAAGGGAATAGTTGAGAGTGTCACATCGGAAGAGATTGAAAAGGCTAGAAAGGTTTTTGAAAAGGCTTTGAAGAATGATTGATTATGCCAGAACGAATTAAACATGAACCCTTGGACAGTAAGGACGCGAAGCGTCCGAAAGCCGAGATTCATCTTATAAAGGATCAATGCAAAGGCTGCGGCTACTGCATCGAGTTCTGTCCAAAGAAGGTTTTTGAGGAATCAACTGAAATTAACGCACGCGGTGTTCATCCGCCGAAGGTCGTGGATGAAGACAAATGTATCTTGTGCGATTTTTGCACGACGGTTTGTCCTGATTTCGCTGTTTTTGTTGTTGAAAGAAAGGATTCGGAGGATAAGAAAACATGACTGGTAAGAGAGCCTTGCTCAGTGGTGTGCACTTCTTGAATGGTGACGTAGCCTGCGCTGAAGGTGCCATTGCAGCCGGGTGCAGATTCTTCGGAGGCTATCCAATTACGCCTGCAACAGAAATCGCTGAGCACCTATCTCAGAGGATGCCTGAATTTGGCGGCATATATATCCAGATGGAGGACGAAATCGCCTCAATGGCAGCGGTGATCGGTGCTTCATATAGCGGTTTGAAAGCTATGACAGCAACTTCGGGCCCCGGCTTCAGCCTTATGCAGGAAAACATTGGCTTGGCAGTTATGACTGAAACTCCCTGTGTTGTAGTGGACATAATGCGTGGCGGCCCAAGCACTGGACAACCTACCTTGCCTGGCCAGCAGGATGTTATGCAAGCTAAGTGGGGTTCACATGGCGACTATGGGATTGTTGCTTTGTCTCCTTCCTCGGTGCAGGAGATGTTTGACCTGACGATTGAGGCTTTCAACTTGGCTGAGACTTATCGTTTGCCAGTGTTGTTAATGGGTGACGAGATTGTGGCGCATATGTGGGAGAGGGTGGTGATTCCTGCTCCTGACAAGATTAAGACCGTGAACCGCAAGAAACCCACTGTTTCAAGAGACGAATATTTGCCGTTCAAGCCTGACGAGGATTTGGTTCCGCCCATGGCTTGTTTCGGTGAAGGTTATCGTTTTCATGCTACAGGCTTGACTCATGATGAGCATGGTTTTCCAAAAACGTCTAGTTCCGAGGTTCAGGCCAAGCTTGTTAGGCGTCTGTGTGAGAAGATTGGCAGAAATGCAGACAAGATCATCAGAGTCGAAGAGGTCATGCTGGATGATGCCGAAGTCGTAGTTGTGGCTTATGGCATCGTGGCACGTGCCGCCTTGAGCGCAGTAAGAAAGGCTCGTGCGGCTGGAATAAACGCTGGGTTGCTACGTTTGGTTACGCTGTGGCCTTTTCCAGAGAAACACGTGGCCAAAGTTGCCCGAAAGGTAAAAGCGATTGTGGTTCCCGAGATGAACTGCGGTCAGCTTGTTAGGGAAGTGGAGAGAGCGGCGAAAGAGACGCCTGTGTACTTCATTTCGAAACTTGGTGAAGACCCACATACGCCTATGGAGATTCTTGAAGTTATTAGGAGAAATTGTTAATGACGCAGCAAACGTTAGAACATCCATATTCGAAGTATTTGAGACAAGGAATGATTCCGCATATTTGGTGCCCAGGCTGCGGCAACGGTGTCGTGCTAAACGCCTTTGTCCACGCCGTGGATGAGCTGCAACTGGATTTGGACAAGCTTGTCGTAGTGTCTGGCATTGGTTGCATCGGACGGATAGCTGGATACACGAACACAGATTCGTTCCACACCACGCATGGACGCGCTTTGGCTTTCGCTTCAGGCGTGAAATTAGCCAACCCAGAACTCGAAGTTGTCGTGGTCAGCGGCGATGGTGACCTATTCGCTATAGGAGGCAACCACTTCATTCATGCTGCAAGGCGGAACATGGGGATCAAGGTAATTTGCGCGAACAACTTCAATTATGGCATGACAGGTGGACAGCAGGGTCCGACGACTCCGCTTGATTCAGTTACAACAACAAGCCCATATGGGAACATTGAGCACCCGTTCAACCTAGTTCATCTAGCAGCTGCTTCGGGCGCTGTCTATGTGGCACGCTGGACGACTCTGCATGTACGTAGGCTTACGCAGTCAATCAAGAAGGCGTTGCAGAAGAAAGGCTTCTGCTTCATCGAAGCGATCTCGGCTTGCCCAGAGATTTATGGTCGTTACAACAACATGCGTTCGGGTCTGGAAATTATGGAGTGGTTCAAACGGGCTTCTGTTGTGGAAAGTTTCTCTGATCCAGCTAAGGCAGAGATTACGCCTGACCGTATTGCTGTTGGCGAGTTTGTGGATGTGGAGAAGCTGAGCTACGAGAAGCTGTTGCATGAGAAGATCAGTAAGATCAACGAGAAAGCTATGGAGCAGGTGGGTTAAGATGGGTAGAATAGAGGTCAGGTTTGCAGGTTTCGGCGGCCAAGGAATCATCAAGTCTGGAATCATCACGGCTGCGGCCGCCTGCATTCACGCTGGAAAAAATGCCGTTCAAACACAATCATATGGCCCAGAATCTCGCGGCGGAGCATGCAAATCTGAAGTCGTTATTTCTGAGGAAGATATCGACTTTCCGAAAGTGGTGGAGCCCGACATACTTGTGCTGATGAGTCAACATGCCTACAACGACTACATTGATGACGTAAAGAGCGGCGGAACCGTGATTCTGGATCCTGATATGATTCCGCGTGAGAAAGAGGTGAAGAACGTGAAGGTTTATCGTGTGCCCGCGACGAAGATTGCTGAAGAGCTTGGGCGCAAGATTGTTGCAAACATCGTCATGTTGGGCGCATTCGTCGCCATAACCAGTGTTCTGAATGTTGATGCGTTGAAAGAGTCGGTTAAAGCGAATATTCCAAAAGGAACAGAAGAACTGAATTTGTCTGCCTTTCAGAAAGGATATGATTTCGGGAAGAAACTGGTCTAAGCTTGGGCTTGCTCTGCTGCTGGCGGTTCTTCTTCAGCTTCGGGTTTTTTTGTTTGCTCTTGGATTGCCTGTTTGACGAGTTTTGAGCCTCTGACACCCACGTGTCTCAGCGGAGCTATTTTCTTGGCATCGTTGTATATGTCTGAAGCTATTTTGCCTAGCACCATTTCCTGTGCAAACTGGTCTATGGTAAGTGCTTGGGATTTCTGTTTGATGACCCTTGTCATTATCTCGCGTATCTGTCGTTCCTGTGAAGTTTTAACTCTAGACAATGTGAAGGCTGATACGGCTACACGCAGGTTGAAGCCATCTTTCGTGATTATGTTGAAGAGCCCGTCCACTTTGGTTGTTCTTCTTCTCACCAAGCTTCTCAGGTAGTCGCGCGAGTATTCGTGACCTTTGAATATTGTCTTTGCAGTTTTGCCATCTAGTTCATTTATTTGGAAATACATTTTCAAGTATTGATGCGAAAAGTCGCCTGTCACGTCGTACAGTGTGGCGTCGACGGTTCTGCCGATGAGTTTCTCTGTTTCATCTGCTGGTATTGCGCCTAGTTCAGTGTTGCCAAAGTATGGTGGCGCAGTTACCATGTACCATGTTTTGCTTCGCCATTTGTCTCGTACTTTCTTGGTTTTTGCTGACACGTTTATCCTCCGAATTGTGTAGCTTGAGAAAATTCGCATCAGAGTATTAAAAGGTTTACCGTTTAGGCTCTATTTTAGCTATTCCTGCCATGTGCTTCCTTAAGGCTTCGGGAATGATTATGGAACCGTCTTCTTGCTGGTAGTTTTCAAGTATGGCTACGATGGTTCGCCCCGTGGCCAGAGCCGTGCTGTTCAATGTGTGGACGAAGCCCTTTGGTGGTTCGCCTTCTTTTTCCCTGTATTTGATGTTCAGTCTGCGTGCTTGGTAATCTGTGCAGTTGCTGCAGCTGATGATTTCGCGATAACCATTCTGCGCCGGCATCCATGCTTCAACATCATATTTCTTGGCGGCTACCGTGCCTATGTCGCCTGTGCAGACGTTTACGATTCGGTAGGGTATGCCCAGTTTCTGAACGATGTCTTCAGCGTTGCTCAGAAGTTCTTCGTGAAGTTTCCACGAGTCTTCGGGTTTGCAGAAGATGAACTGTTCGATTTTGTTGAATTGGTGTGTGCGGAAAATGCCTCTCGTGTCTTTGCCATGTGCTCCCGCTTCCTTGCGGAAGTTCGTGCTGATTCCAGCGAGTTTAAGCGGCAAGTCTTCAGCTTTGAAAGTTTCGTTCATGTACATGGCAGCCATAGGATGCTCTGAAGTGGCTATGAGATAAAGGTCTTCATTCTCAACTTTGTACAGTACGTCTTCAAAGTCGCTCAGAGCCGTGACTCCTTCATAGGCGTCTCTTCTCATAAGGAAAGGCGGCTCAATCGGAACATAGCCCTTCTTGTACATCTCCTCCAAAGCGAAGCTTCTCAGGGCAAGGTCTAGCAGTGCGCCTTCACGCTTCAGGTAGAAGAATCTGGCGCCAGCAATCTTGCCCGCTCTCTCAATATCCAAAACGTCAAGTTCTAACCCCAGTTCTATGTGTCCTTTTGGTGCAAAAGTGAACTTTGAGATCTTGCCCCACATTTTCGTTTGAACATTGTCATTTTCATCTTTTCCCTGCGGAACAGATTCGTGCAACAGGTTTGGCAGTCGCATCAGAAGATCATGCGCCTTCTGTTCATCTTCAGCAACCTGCTTCTCAAGCAAAGTGATCTTGACGTCAACGTCTTTTCCTTTAGCTATCTCTTCCATCGCGCCTTTTCCTTGTTTCTTCAAAACAGCAATTTCAGTAGTGATTTGTTTTCTTTCATGACGAAGACCATTCAGCTCAGTGAGGCCTTCACGCCATCTGCGGTCATAATCAAGAAGATCATCAAGTTTCTGCAGATTTGCAGGGTCGCCTCTCTTTTGCAGATTATCCTTCACTGAGCCTGGGTTTTCACGAATGAGTTTAATGTCAAGCATGTTATTTCACTTTTAATTGTGTAGATCCGGTTTGGCTTTCTTACATAGTTTTGAAACAATTATTTAACCTTGCGATAAAACATTTGGCTCCGTAAGAATCAGACGAATGGACGATTGCTTACATAAATGCGGCAGGAGTGAAGACTTGTAGCCTCATTAACACTAAGCCTCTTTTACTTCACGAATTTGGTTGCGTGTCGTTTGAACCTTTTTTTGCATTTCAGACTGCAGAAGTAATAAGTTTCCCCGTCATAAGTAATCTTGAACTTGGCTGTATTGTCATCTAAAACTACGCCGCAAACCGGATCTCTAGGCATCTTCTCCGCATTCACCTCTTACGCAATTACAAACACGATATCAATGTAGCTTGCCCCTATTATTTTTAATGGAAGCTAAAACAAAAGAAAAGGAAGAGTGATAGACTTAAGGAAGATTTTTAGTCTGTTAGTCTAATATCTTCTCGGCGGTCTTCGCTTGGAATAACATTCTCGGCAGTAAACTGGTCTGCTGCCATCCGGCTTGAAAGGAACTTCGCATTCCTTTCCGCATTCAGCGCAAACTGCCTTATGCATCTCTGCTCCAGACATCCTTATTTTCAACTCCTACTCTATTTAATGCAAAATCGTCATTTCTGCACACCTACACCAAATCGAAACACCGTATTAAACTCTTCCACACAAGAGACTAAACTTGCATGTTGAAAGCTTCACTCTAACCTCTTTGTTGCTTGAATCGTTCTCTCAGCTGTCGAAACACAAGAGAGCAAGTCATCAATCGTCGCAACAAGTGTCGATAGCTTTTCACTGCACTCTATTCTCGAAATCACCTGTTTGCCAACGCAAGCTGTCTCTACTTTCAAGTCCTTTGGTGTTTTGAAGTTGTCAGGTGAAACTGCCTTGGCGACAGCCTCAGCAACCTTGGCGTTATCATAGTCCAGAACGATCTCTGCTTCCAACGCTCTAACCCTTCAGCTGCTTGCCAACCAATTCGTTAACTACTCCGATAAACTCGTCGATCCTGTCCAGCGGAACTTGGGCTCCCGCAGCCACATTGTGTCCTCCACCCTTGCCGCCGCACTGTTCCGCAGAAGCTTGCATAATGTCTCCGAGGTTAACACCTCTCGCCACAACCGCGTCTACAGTTCTGGCACTGATCTTCGCAATTCCCTGCTCCACCACATTCGCAAAAGCAATCAATGGTTTCTCAGGGTTAGGTAGACCGCTGGACAATATGCTGCTGATCGCTCCCACAATCTTGTCATCGATATAATCCTCACCATAAACCACGTAGATGTTTTCCAGCTCGCGCATGCGTTCAGGTTTCTCCATCACCCAACCCAAGTATTTGTTAATTGACCGCCTGTACTCCTCCAGCACTTTGCTGACCTCCTCAAAAGCTGAGCCACGGTCACCCATGCACACGGCTACACCCAAACTGGAGCGATCCATGCGCCCCGCAGCGTTCAGCAAAACTCCAAACTCTCGAGCATCCCGCAAAGGAGTCCAAGGTTCTTCGCGGCTCAAAACGTAAACGTACCCAATAAGATTGGCAACCTCCAGTCGCAGGCCTCTGCTTAGTAGGTAATCAGCCAGAGCAGAACACAAACGTTTCTTTTCATCGTCAGACAAATCTCGCAGTGCCCGCCACTTGTCATCAGTTCGGGTTTTAATGTCCAAATTCGCCAAGAATGCTAAACTCTTGTCTTCCTCTCCGCTGATTCCCGGAATAAATGGGTGCGTCGTAGAAGCCAGCGTCCTGTGAATGGGCCTTGTTTCTCTGCCGAAGAACACCAAGTCTTTCTCAACGTTGAGCAGACCGGCTTTCACGCCGTCATCCACTATTTTCTCGTTCAACCCGCCCAACATACGCTGGTCATACTTGTCCTGCAAATCGCCCAAGGCACCCACTACGGCCATAGGCGCCAAGTCAACGTTCATCCTGTCAATAGCTCTTGCCGCAAAGTACGCCACACCCGCGCCGCTGATGTCTCGTGCACCGTCAATTCCATGTAAATGCGGGTTGACATGCACGAAGCTGTCTGTTGTCTCACCCCTGATCTGATGATGGTCTAGAATGACAATCTTGAACTCGCCGAGTTTCTCCTTCAACAAATTAACGTAGCCGCTTCCTAAGTCGCTGAAGACAATCAAATCTGGCTTATCTGCCAAGACTTCCAAGATTTTTTCTTCAATCCACTGAGTAATGCGAACGCGGAATCTTGCATCTAACCTCGTCAAAGCTCTGCCAATGATTCCGGCGGCTGCGACACCATCAGCATCCAAGTGCGAAAACACATGAATCAACCCATCTTCCTCAACCGTTTCCTTTATGATCTTCGCTGCCTTCGCCGCCGAATCCAAAAACGCAGCGATTTGACTTTCATGCAAAGCCATACTCTATCACTTCGAGCTAAGAACCTATGTTGCTCTAAGATTTAAAACATGACGTCAACACTGAAGAAGGGAAACGTTGAAACCAGAAGGAAGAAGCTTAGGTTATTGAGGCAACCTTTGGCTCGTATTTCCAGTTCTTTGGCAAAACGCCGCGCCGTTTGTAGTATCTTGAAAGTTTGTGAACTTTTGCTTCTATGATTTGGAGCGACCTCTTGTTGTTCAGGTCGGTCTTGTTTTTCTCGTAGTGGATAGAAAGATTTTCCGCCTTCTTGATCAGACTGCCTAGATCTTCAGGCATTGTGGGCGCAAGCTCTGCTTCTTTCAAAATCTTTGTCACTGTCTTGCCTGTGATCGACTTCACCAAGGGAATGGAATGCTGATCTCTGAGGATGGTTCCAATGCGGCTGGTGGAGTTGCCCTCCTTAGCAAGCTTGATAACCAAAGTTTCAACCTCTTCAGGTTGATACTTGCACCAGCTGGGAGGACGCTTGCTTACTGGCCTGATTTGATGCGCTTTTCCTTTTTCCTGTTTCGGCATTACACTTATCCCTTAAGCTCTCTATGAGCGAAGGAAACCAAATATTTAAAACTATTGATACCTTCGGAAAATTACGCGGCCCTTCAATTATTCCATTCCTGTCTACGTTTATAGCGCATTCAAGTATAGGCCAATTAGCGGCTCAGTTTCACACCCTGATTTTTCTGCACCTCCACGAGTTTTTTTACGCTTCCTTTAGGTCTTTTGCGGACGAGTTCCTAACTGGAGGTATCTAACTGGTTGTCACTTCTTAAAACTCACTGGTGCTCCGTCTGCTCTGGCGCTTCACTTCTTTCCGTAATGTCGATAATCGTATGTTATGAAGGAAAGAGGAATAACTAGCCCAATGAGAAACAGCAAGGCTTAAGCAGTTTGTCCTGTAACAGCAAATCAGATCATGGTTAAAATCCAGAAGAGAACCCACGAAATAAGTATGAGCTTGACCAGATCACCTATGAAACCCATTCTCCCACCGGTTAGACTATAGAGCAGATCTTGTTGTGTCTTTTATGGTTGCTGTTTCTTGTACCATTCTGCAAATTTGCGCAAAGCTGATGCACGATGTGAGAACCTGTTCTTCTCCGCCATAGTCATCTCAGCAAACGTTTTTTCGCTGTCAGCAGGTTTAAAGATGGGATCAAAACCGAAACCTGACTCATTATTACCCTTCCGTTCTTCTTGTGTGATCTCACCGGCAACTTCGCCTAAGAAGCACATGGGCGCGTCTAGATTTGAAGAGTGATAGGCGATAGCTGATTCAAATTTTGCCTTTCTGTTCTCAGCGTCTCTCATGATCTGCAGTAAACCCTTGTTGCCCATCGTCTTGTAAACGTAGGCAGCATATGGTCCTGGAAAACCGTTCAGCGTCTCGACAAACAGACCGGCATCCTCAACAATAATAGGAAGATGACACTTGCCGAAAGCATCAATCACGCTTGTCTTGGCAATCTCTTCCAGACTGTTGCTCTGGATCTCCAAGCTTTTAATCCTCAACATCCCGGCTACGATTTCGTACTCTGCTAGCACTTGGCGTGCCTCATTGAATTTGTGAATGTTGTTTGTAGCGAAAAAAACTAATCTGCCCTCAAACTTGAACTTCATGCTCTGTCACGTCTTCCTTTCGGTAACATATCGCCCGCGCCTCTCGATCTCTCTAATCTTTTCTGAAGCATCCTTTGCGTCTTTGACTCCGACAACTTCGCTGTAGCCTTCAATTACTTCTTCAAAGCAGTCTTCGGCAAAACCGAAATGTGTACTCTGTAGAGCCCTCTTCATCAAATGCAAATCAACTCCTTTAGCTTCAAGCTCGCCTGTTTTTTCGCCGAGCCCGAAGTCTATAAAGAAAATCTTGCCATCAGCATCTTGGATCATGTTGGAAGTAGTCAGATCACCGTGTACGATTCCTGTCTTATGCAACCTGCCTATCAGCCTGCCAATCTCCACACATAGTCGTCGCCTTTCAGATTCAGAAACTTTGTGCAGCAACTTCTTGATTTGGGTGCCATCAATGCACTCCATTATTATTGTCGAGTTTTTCTTGTCGACTAAAAAAATTGTGGGAGTCGGCACGCCTGCTTTTTTTGCCTCATGCATTAGCCGTGGTTCCTTGCTAGTTCTAGAAGTGCGAATGTTCTCATCTAGTTTGGGCGGCCGATATTTTTTCGGTAGACGTTTCTTCATGACAACCTTCTTTCCATGCCACTCTGCGAGGAAGAGGCTGGCTTCTGCGCCCTTCTTCATCAGGCATAGTTTGCCTATTTTATCCATGAGATTTCCACCTCTTCGAGCCTCCACCTCAGCTTCACATAGCTTTCATCAACAGGTGTAACCAGTCCGTGAGTGAAAGCCAGGATTCCTGTCCAGGCGATCATGGCTCCATTGTCAACAGAATATTCGCTGGGCACCACATCAAATCGTGCATCATGTTCCTCAGCGATAGTTCTGATCATGGATTGTAGCCGCTTGTTGGCTGCAACGCCACCTGTCAGCAAGGCTTCCTTTTTTTCTGTGTGCGCCAGTGCCCTCTCTGTCACCTCGGTAACCATTGAGAATGCTGTTTCTTGGAGGCTGTAACATATGTCTTCCAGTTTGCTCTCTTTCTTTCTGAGCAGAGCCACGGCAGCTGTCAGCAACCCGCTCAAAGACAGATCCATGCCTTTTACAGTGTAAGGTAAAGAAACAAGCCTGTTGCCTTCTTTCGCGAGTTTTTCAACTACAGCGCCAAAAGGCAGCCCCTTCTCCTGTCTTAACCCTGCTTCTCGTGCAAAAACATCCAGACAATTTCCTAATGCAATGTCCAATGTTTCGCCGAATACTCTGTAACGGCCAGAATCAAAAGCTGCCACAATCGTGTTGCCGCCAGAAACATACAATGTTACCGGATCAATAGCCTGAGTTGCGAGCTTCCCGATCTCGATATGCGCTACGCAGTGATTGACTCCGACAAGTGGAATGTTCAGGTAGGAAGCAAGAGCGCGAGCAACTGTCGCTCCAGTCCGAAGACATGGACCCAAACCTGGTCCCTGAGAGAACGCCACAACGTGTAGATCTCTAGGTTTTATTCCTGCCTTTTTCAGAGCCTGTTCTAATACTTTGCTGGCTACTTCCGCGTGGTGTCTGGATGCTTCTCTCGGATGTATACCCCCTTCTGGTGGTATGTATGCGTCTATTATGTTTGCCAGGATTTCTCCTTTGAAAGTTGAGATTCCGACGCTGAAGTCGTCTGCTGTTGATTCAATGCCGAGACAATACGATTCTTCGTCAGATTTGGGTCCGATTTTTCGGGTTTTCAACATTGCTTCTTCTAACCGCGTACATTCACGTTTTTTGTTTTGAGTGATTGTTACGTCTGTTATAGTTTGTTGGTTAAGAGTTCTCGGAGGGTTTAGACTTTTCGCTTGCATGACTCTCAGATGAATTTGTCGATGATGTGGCCTCCGTTTGCCACAGCAAACTTACGTCTTTCGTCAATTATCAATCATTGATTCTTTCCACAAGCAACTATAAACATTCATGTAATTATCAAGAGAACAAAAATCTGCAAGCAAATACGTGAAAAACCGTTGACCTACATGTTTTTATTTAAATAACACGCATAATAGTTGTAGATAGACCGGAACTGATACGAAATGCCTAAGCGCAACGATCTAGAACACAAGGCGCTGCAGTACGTGATGAACACAGGTTTCAAGGGAGTGCTCCAATCAGACCTGTGGCGCGAACTCGGAGCAAGCAGCAGGGAAGGCTCAAGGATATCGCTAAAACTGGAAGAAAAAGGCTTGATCCGCAGAGAAAAAGAGCTCTGTGAAGGAAGATGGACTTACCGGCTTTTTCCGAAGAGGATGCCTACTTCTATCGACTCGATTGCAGATTGCCCTTGCTTGATGTGTGCTGATAATCCGCGTTGTGATCCTTCAAG
>Ga0315284_10005309_pt1 | contig 18293 bp, 15 predicted proteins | sample YL17G09_16_MG_FD_203696 | JGI IMG/M metagenome (GOLD analysis project Ga0315284, IMG submission 203696) | Sediment microbial communities from Yellowstone Lake, YNP, Wyoming, USA - YL17G09_16 | ecosystem: Environmental > Aquatic > Freshwater > Lake > Sediment | place: USA: Wyoming | collected...
ATTATCTGACCTCCTCAATAAGTCAATCTAAATTTAATTCGATTAGTTTGGCTGGGGTGGGGACTCCGTTATCTGGATTCCAACCCATAAGTTCATAGCGTAATTTTAAAGCTTTTTCAAAATCTTCTTTATTAATGGCAAATTTTCCATCTAAGGGGCCACCCTTGAAGTTCTGATAAAAGACCTCAGGAAGAGTATCATCTTTAGAAGTAAATCCTTCCCGATAATTAAAGACACGAGCCATATTGATGGAGCGTTCTCCTAATCTCATTAATTCAAACCAGGTCGTCCTCCAGCCGGTAGTAGAACGGATAATCTCGAGGAGCTCTTCCATAGTCCCTACACTGCGAGGGACATAACCAAAGTCACAGACCCCTAATAGATTAAATAAGGACCAGTAGATATCTAATAACTTAAAGAGCGCTACTTTTTTCTCTCCTATATCAGTAGGAGAAACTGGTTCTAAGATCCCCAACCCACTCATCTCTTTTATACCCACTGAATCTTTATCCTTAAAGAAGGGGTCATGAGGTGCCTTCATATGGTCTGCTCCATAGTCAGCTAAGGCATATTGTAACCCTACCCCGGTTTTAACTCGAGGATCGTGCATGGGAATCTCTTCTTTCTTGACCTGATGGATGAATTTTTCTGCACCCTTACCTATTTTTTGAGCAGCAAGATAAGATCCTTCTGCCAAGAGGTCTCCTAATCCATCTCGATGGGCAATCTTTTCTATTAGAATAAGGAGGGCTTCCTTATTGCCAAAAGTAAGCTCTATTCCTTCAGTATCTTCTTTAGTAAGGAGTCCTTCTTCATAGCACTGCATGGCAAAGGCGATAGTCATACCAGTAGAGATAGTATCCATAGTATATTTATTACAAAGTTCATTGGCTTTGGCAATGTATTTTAAATCAGAAATACCACAGCTAGAACCTAAAGAGGTAATAGTCTCATACTCTGGGCCTCCGTAGGAAGGATCAACTTGAAGGCCTGACTCATTTATCTCTACCACCCTTTTACAGCGGATGGGGCAGGCATAACAACCTACCGTCTTCTTTAAAATAGTCTTATTGTAGGTCTCAGCAGTAAGGTTTTCTCCTTCTTTAAAGTAACCGGTAGTCCAATTATAGGAAGGGAGACAACCCGCTTCATAAAAAGGGCGGACCACTGCCGGAGTTCCTAATTCTCGAAGATCTCGGCTTAGGGGGTTATCCATAATCCTTTGGCTAATCTGTTTGGCTATTTCTTTAACCTTTTCTTGATTGTAGATTTTAAGTGATTTAGTCCCTCTTACCGCAATAGCTTTAAGTTTTTTAGAACCCATCACTGCTCCCAGGCCATTTCTACCATTAAAGTGTTTTAGTTCATTTACAATGTTGGCAAAACGGACTAGATTTTCACCGGCAGGACCAATTTGAGCAATCCTTATCTTATCATCGGCTAACTCTTTTCTAATTATCTTCTGAGTGATTCCGGTATCTTTACCCCAGAGGTGAGTAGCAGCTTTAATCTCTACCTTACCATCTTTAATCCATAAGTAGACTGGAGTAGTAGAAGCACCTTTTATGATGAGGGCATCAAAGCCAGCTTTCTTTAGTTCCGGTCCCCACCAACCTCCAGCTTCGGCTTCTCCTTCAGTTCCGGTTAGAGGTGATTTGGCACAGACGGTGTAGCGGGGCATAGCCGGAGCAGGGGCGCCGGTTAGGACACTGGGGGCGAAGATAAGCAGATTGTCAGGAGCTAAAGGACTGGTTTTAGGTTTCATCTCCTTTAACATATAATAGAGTCCAATAGCTCGACCTCCCCAATAAGTTCTATAAAAATTTTCTTCTGGATGTTCTATCCAAGTTTCTTTAGTAGATAAATTTATATGCAAAATATTTCCAGTGTAACCGTAAGTCATAATTTTCTCTCCTCTTTTAAGTTCAATGTTATAAAATACTTACTACCCAAAAAGTACCCAAACTTTACCAATGACATAAAACAACATATCTAATTATTTCCCTATGCACCTTGAAAACTTAAGTAGCAAAAATAGATAAAACTCTTTATTTTATTAGTGTTTTATGCTATAATAAGTCATAAAAATACTAACCAATAGGAGGCTACCAATGTCCTTTCAGCTAAAGAATGAACAACAAATGGCCATCTATGATTCACTCTTCTTACTTACCGAAAGAGAGATAAAACATCTTAAAGGCTCCTGGGCAGAAATATTTAGTAAGAAGATATTCTCCTTTATAGATGAAGACCGGTTTAGCGTATTATATAGTGATAATCCGGCAAGCAGACCTAATAATCCAGCGAATGTCTATTTCGGACTCCTCATCTTAAGAGAGATATTTAACCAATCAGATGAAGAAGCCCTTAATTCCCTAATGTTTGATGTCCGATACTAATATGCCTTACATATTACCAGCTTTAAAGAACAGCCTGTCTGCGTGCGTACACGCACAGGCAGGCCAGTATCCAAAAACAGCCTTACCAACTTTCGGGCGGCGGTATATAAATATAATCAAGAGCATGGTGTTGACCTTATCCAAGAAGAGATAGAAAGTCATGCCCAACAATTTTCTAAACTACTCAAGATAGAGGGTAAGACCATCCGGATGGATTCCCTGATGGTAATCTCCTCTTGCCGAAAATTATCCCGTTTGGAAATTATCTACTCCACAGTTGCGCGACTTATAAAGGTAATAGCCCAGAATAATATCAAACTACCTGATAACTTCAAACCCTACTTAGAAGAGAATCACTATAATGATACCATCTACCGCTCCAGAGATAAAGATCTAAATAGTAAAATTAAGAGAGTACTAAAAGATGGTTTAAAACTCTATTTCCTATCTAGAAAGGATAAAGAGATAAGCAATACCGAAGAGTTTAAACTTCTTAGCCGAATGTTAAAAGAGCAAACCAGAAAAGGTGGGATAAAACCTTCTCTCGAGATATCACCTGACTCTTTACAAAATCCTACCGATTCGGATGCTACCTACCGCAAAAAAGGTAAGAAGAAACACATAGGTTATACGGTCAACATAGTAGAGAAGTTTGATGCTAAGAATAGAATGATAACCAACTATGATCTTAAGAAAAATAACTATAGTGATCAGAAATTCGCTAAGGATACCATTAAAAGATTAGATAAAGGTAATACCGCTCTAATAGCTGGTGCCTATTACTTTAGAAGATATAGACAAAAAAGCCAAGGCCAAAGGCATAAAGGTGGTCCCTGCTAACCTGGTAGGTGGAGGTAAAAATAGTAATGTTGATAAATTTGAAATAAACAAAAAAGAACATCTAGTAAAGAAATGTCCTTCTATTCATAAGCCGATAAATAATATCTTTTGTAATAATTCCTATAGAGCACACTTTAATAAGAAATACTATAGTCATTGTCCCCTACGTAAAGATTATTCGGTAATAAAACAGAAGAAGAGTTATCTCTTTAAGGTATCAGAGAAAACCTTACACCGCTCCCAGCTTATCGCTAAGATGGGAACCTCCGAGTATCAAGAATTAGCCAGGAAGAGAGCGGGGATAGAGGTATTCCTTCGGTATTAAGGAGGAGGTATAAGATAGATCATCTACCGATAAGGGGAGAAGTGATCTTCCCCCGATAAAACAGACACTTAGTTAAGCTACCCTGGTCATTTTTTCATATTCCTCAGGACTGTAATAGCCGAGAGAAGAATGCAATCTTTCTCTGTTATAAAAGATTTCAATGTATTCAAAGATGTCTCTTTGGGCTTCCATTCTTGTTTCATAGTTTCTCTGATAGATTAATTCTATTTTTAAAGTACGATAGAAACTCTCCATGACTGCATTATCCCAGCAATTCCCCTTGCCACTCATAGAACATAGTATACCATTTCTTTTCAGTAATGTCTGGTATAGCTCACTGGCATATTGACTGCCCCGGTCTGAATGTAACAGCAAACTAGAAGAGGGTTTTCTCTGTTTCATGGCCATGTGTAATGCTGCCATGACTAATTCTTTGGTTAATCGATTTCTCAGTGACCAGCCGATGATTTTCCGGGAATACAGGTCCATGATGGTAGATAAGTATAGCCAGCCTTCCTGGGTGTAGATGTAAGTGATATCGGCCACCCAGGCCTGGTTGGGTTTGTCTGCTCTAAAGTCGCGATTGAGGTGATTTTCTGCCACCGGTTGGGTGTGTTTAGAGTCAGTGGTTGCTCGGTATTTCTTTTTGGCTACAGTACAAATATCTAATTCTTGCATTAATCTTTCTACCCGCTTTTTGCCAATACTATAACCTTCCCGGACCAGTTTTCGCTGGATACGGTGCCATAGGCCTTACGACTGTTACTGTGTATTTGAACTTATTTTCTGTTTTAATTTCATGTCTTCTACCTTTCTTTTACTATTAGGATATTTCATCCAATGATAATAACCAGACCGGGAAACTGCAAGTACTTGGCACATCTTCATGATGCTGAATTGATCAGCGTGTTCCCGGATAAACCGATAACGATCTACGGTTTCTTTGTGAAGATGGCCAAGGCTTTTTTTAATATGTCTCGCTCCTGTTTCACATCATAAAGCTCTTTTCGTAGTATTCTATTTTCTTCTTCTTGGGGAGTGAGCCTTTCTTTACCATTGCCGGGAAAAGCAAATTCTCCTTTTTTGCGATATTGGGCGCGCCATCTTCTCAAGTTACTATGGGCTATGCCTAAATCCCGGGCGACTTCTTCCACTGTTTTCTCTGAAGTCAGGCTATGCTGGACAGCCTCTTTCTTGAATTCTTCACTGAATTGTCCTCTGTTTGTCTCCATGTTTTTTGAACCTCCATATTGTTTAATTATAGCTCTTAACTTATTGTCCAGTAAAGCGGGGGAGGTTCAAAGTACGTATAAAGGTGTAGTTAGGGTTTAAGATCTCGGCCATAAACTGTAAGAGATTGATAAAAGGTTTGATGAATAGGCCTATACCTGAGCTTTCTACTCTTTTATATAACCATTTATTTTCGTTATTTATTTTTCAAAGGACATCTAGAGTTAAACTTGCTATTTAGGTAAGATATGTTATATTAAAATTTTAGTTTTTGGGAGATAATCATTATATTTATAAATTATCTTTAATATATTTCCAATATTTCTCTATGCCTACTTCAGAAAAAGCTGATTTTGTTGGTATCCCATTTGAATCCCACTTCCTCAATTTATAATACTCGTTAAGAATTTTTTCATGAGGAACTGGTGCTTTTCCTTTCCTGGGACCTTCTTTGGCAGCTTTCTTTATTTTACTCGGCAATGTATCATCTTTTTTTGAAATTCCATCAAGAACATTAATAGTTCTTTGAATTGTAAAAACTCTTTTCCCCGTATCAACCATATCACTATAATCCCAATCCCATCCAGTAATATTATTAAAAATTTCTCGAAGTTCTGTTAATGTCATTCCAACGGTTTTAATCATAAATTTACAGATAACTAATTGATTATAAAAACTACTAATATTTTGAGCAATATATGCATATTCTGCTGCATTATCAATTGAGTTAGGAGCTTCACTCATACCTAATTCAGGATAAAATACTCCTGAAGGATCTCCTCTTTCATGACATGCTCCTCTTGTGCTTGTTGCATAATTTACTCCCATAGCTAAAAAACATCTAGGATCGTGTCCTGGATAATCTAAATTTTTTACTTCAACAATGAAATTTTCAGAATTTTTACCAATTATTTTTGCTGCGCCTCTAATCCCATTTCTAAAAATATTTCCTACCCCTTCCAATTTTGCAATTTTTTCAGTTAATTTTACCAAACTTTCTCCATTTCCCCATGAAACATTTATATTATCTGTATCTTTCCTGCTAATTAGATCTTTTTCCCAACATTCAGCTAAAAAACTTACAAAAGCACCTGTTGACATTGTATCAATACCCATTCTATTACAAATGTCATTCGCTTTTGCAATGGCATATAAATCAGAGCAAAGAAAACTTCCTCCCATTAATGCTAATGTCTCATATTCAGGTCCAGCCCCCTCCATTGCAAATTCTTTTGGTTCCTTAACAATAACATGTCTGTGACAACCAACAGGACAATTTGCACAATATAAGGGTGTAGCATTTAGTTTTTCTGTATAAACTTCTCCTCCAATTTTCTTAGCACCAGTCCATTTTTCTCCATTCCAATATTTTATTGGCAAATCACCTATTGATTCTGCTACCGGAGGATAACCTGGTGTTCCATGTTTAGTCATACCATTTGATTTTGCTTCCTTTGATAATTTTTTCATCAATTCTAAAGCTTTCTTACTAGCAACCTCATAGTTATAAACAGGAACTTCTTTCTCTCCGTAAACTGCAATAGCCTTTAATTTTTTAGATCCTAAAACGGCACCCGAGCCACCTCTTCCTGCAAAACTATGACCATCACAGGCAATACAAGCAATGGGATTGCATATTTCTCCTGAAGGTCCAATACTCAATACACTCACTCTATTATTCAATTCCTTTTTTATTATTTTAGCTGTCTCGACAGTATCTTTCCCCCAAAGATGTTTTGCGTCTTTAAAAAAAACTCCTTCATGAGAAATATAAATGTATATAGGATGATCACTTTTACCCTCAATAATTAACGCATCGAAACCTGTCCTCTTAAATAATGATGCCCAATGTCCTGAACCAGCTGAATCTAAAAATGTTTTTGTTAAAGGTGATTTAGTTACAACACTCCATTTTGCACTTCCTGGTGTTTTTAGAGATTGCCAAGGTCCTACTCCAAAAACAATTTTATTTTTTTCCGACAATGGATCTACTTTTGGAGGAACTTCCTCAAGTATAATCTTAGACCCAATTCCTGAACCACCAACAAATTTCTTTCTATCATCTTCATTGAATATTTCAATATTATATGTTCTTGAATAAAGGTTTATTCTTAAAATATTTCCCCAATAACCATCTGAACGCATATATAGCCTCCTTAAATATATTTATTAAATTGTAACTTTATTTTTGAAAAAAATTTCTTGCACAATTGACAATTTTTTTAGCAGAAAGATTATAAAAATTCATTAATTCATCATAATTACTTGCTGATTGACCAAATATATCATTGACTCCAATTCTTCTTAGTATTATTGGTTCATCTTCTAAAGCTTCTAAAATTGCACTTCCTAATCCACCGATTATACTATGCTCTTCAGCTGTTATAACATACTTTTTTTTCGTAATATGTTTCTTTACTTCATTTGGATCTATTGGCTTTATCGTACTAACATTAATTACCTTCATCGAAATATTCTCTCTAAGAAGTAAATTACTAGATTCTAATGCTTTTTCAACCATCACACCACAAGCAAAAATAGAAATATCATCACCTTCAGCAATAACATTCATCTTGCCTAATGAAAATGGATCATTTTCGTCAGTAATTATTGGTACAAGACTTCTAGTTAATCTTATATATACTGGTCCATTATAATTAATTGAAAAATACAATATTTTTACTAATTCATAAGAATCGACGGGAACTAGTACTACCATATTAGGTAGTGCTCGCATAATAGCAATATCTTCTATTGATTGATGGGTAGCTCCATCAGCAAAATCGGATAATCCACAACTGGAACCTATTAATTTAACATTTAATTTTGGTACTGCTATTCCTTGCCTTATTTGATCATAAGCTCTTCCAGTTAAAAAAACAGAAAATGTATTTACAAAGGGAATAAATCCATTCAAAGAAAGGCCTGCGGCTACTGATACCATATTTGCCTCTGCAATTCCCATCTCAAAAAATCTATTAGGAATTTCTTCCTCAAAATAATTTGTTTTAGTGGAAGTTGATAAATCAGCATCTAGTACAATAATATTACTATTATTTTTTGCCAGTTTTACAAGTTCTTTACCATAAATATCTCTAATACTTTCTTTTCTTATCATAATAATTCCTCTAATTTTAGTAACTAAGTATGTCTTTTTTAGCTACTTCATATTCTTCCTTATTTAATGAATTGCAATGAAATTGAGCATTATTTTCCGCAATTTTAATTCCTTTACCTTTTATGGTATCAGCAATTATTACCCTTGGTTTAGCGTAAATACTATTTGGAAAATCCAGCGCTTGGATTATTTCTTTAAAATCATGACCATTAATTTCTAAAACTTCGCATCCAAAAGCTTTAAATTTCTCTTTTAAATTTCCTAAATCATATCTTTCTTTAATAGGTCCTATTGCCTGTAATTTATTATGATCAACAATTATTGTTAAATTATCTAATTTATAGAAAGTTGCAGTTGTTACGGCTTCCCAAATTTGCCCTTCTGCAAGTTCACCGTCACCAGTAATAACATAAACCTTGTATTTCAAGTTTTTTATTTTACCTGCAAGTGCAAAACCAACACCAATTGATAATCCTTGCCCTAATGATCCAGTATTTGCTTCAATCCCGGGTGTTCTAATTTCTGGATGACCTTGTAATAATGCACCTAATTCTTTCGCTTTTTTCAGCTCACTTTTTGAAAAATAACCTGAAATGGCTAACGCAGCATATTGAGCCAAAACAGAATGGCCTTTACTCATAATAATTCGATCCCTATCAGGTTTCTTTGGATTTTTAGGATCATGATTAGCTTTATAAAAATATAAAGCGGTAATGATATCTGCAACAGATAATGATCCTCCAATATGACCTCTTTTATCTATACCTATTGTATCTAGTATCCCTAATCTAACTTCTTTCGATTTACTATCTAAATAATCAATGATATTGCTATTTAACATTTAAACCACCACAATTTTAAATTTGCTCTTTTTAGATTAAATAATTTAAGATTTATTTATTTCAAATTTTTCAACACCCATTATTAATTTTACAATTTCATCGGGTTTTGATTTATTTTTTATCCTTGAACCAACCTTTTTTCCACCTCTTAAAACAACAATTCTATCTGCTACATCGTATATATGCATCAAATTATGTGAAATAATAATTACAGCTACATTGTGTTCTTTTAGTCTTTTGACCAAATTAAGAACTTTTTTTGATTCAGTTATACCTAAAGCAGCTGTTGGTTCATCCATAATTACTATCTTTGCACCCCATAATATCGTTTTTGCTACAGCTATTGCTTGTCGCTGTCCACCAGATAAATTCCTAACATCCGTTTTTAATGAAGGAATTGTTATTCCCAATTTTTCAATTGTTTCTTTGGTTATATCTTTTACCTTTTTTTGATCTACCCAAATTCCCCATCTATCTATTGTAGGTTCTCTACCCATAAAAAAGTTCTGACCCACATCTCGAGTATCGACCAACGCAAGATCCTGATAAACTGTTTCTATTCCAAGTCCCCTTATCTGTAAAGGATTTTTACCCTTTATTATTTTATTATTGAAATAGATTTCTCCACTATCTGGTAGATATAATCCTGAAATTATCTTAACTAAGGTTGATTTACCTGCTCCATTATCTCCTACCAAAGCTAATATTTCATTAGGATATATTTTTAGATTTACATCATCCAAAGCATGTACTCCACCAAAATTTTTACATATTTTTCTTAATTCTAAAATTGGTGTACTGGTTTCTATTTCCTGCACTTGCATTATTTTAAAACCTCAATTTTTTAATTTTTATCTAAAAACGCTAATTATTAATTTTTTAACCCTTTAATGCCATTTTATAAATATATTCAATTTCTTTTATGCTAAGTTTTCTTGGATTAAAACCTAGACAGGGATCCTTTGAGGCTTCAATACTTAATTGGCTTATATCGCTTTCTTTTATTGGTGAATTTTTTAGTGGTAGAATTCCAATATCCTTTGCTAAACTTTTCAATACATATACAGCTTTTTTTGCAGCTTCAATTTGACTTAGACCGGAAATATTTTCTCCCATTAATTTAGCAAAATTTGCATATTTTCTTGGATTTGAAATAATATTATATTCTGTAACATAAGATAACATCATTCCAAGTGTCTCTCCGTGGCCTAAATTATAAAAAGCACTTAAAGTATGACCCATTCCATGACCCATTCCACAACCTACATGCACAAATCCTAAACCAGCAATCATACTTGCTAATAACATATTACTTCTTGCTTCAATATTCTCTCCGTTACCAACTGCTTCTCTTAAATTATTACTAATCAATTCTATTGAATAAATTGAAAAACTATCACTTAAATGGTTTGCATTTGGAGATACATATGATTCAAGTGCATGAGCTAATGCATCATATCCTGTTTCTGCAGTTATTTTAGGTGGCATTGTAACTGTAAGTTCGGGATCTAATAATGCTAAATCTGGAGAAATTAAAAAATCTGCAATTGCAAATTTATGCTTTCTTTTCTCATCAGTTATTACTGCAACATGTGTTACTTCACTGCCAGTACCGGCTGTTGTTGGAATTGCAATAAGAGGTAATTTCTTATTGTTTTTTAAAACATTATTTTTTTCATAGTCAGATATTTTTCCATCATTTGTTAACATAATATCGATTACTTTAGCTGCGTCCATTGTGCTTCCACCACCTATTGCTAATAATACATCTGGTTGAAATTTCTTTACAAAATCTATACCCTCCTCTATAACACTTAGCGTGGGATTAGGAACAACATTACTTAAAACTTCAATTTCAATGTTCGCACATAATAGGTCTTTAATTTTTTTGATTATCCAAGTTGATGCCAAATTATTATCCGTTATAATAAGAGCTTTTTCGGTCTTAAATTTATTTACTTCCTTTAATAATTCATTTATTTTCCCAATACCATATAAAATTCTTGTAGGTAATTGATACTCAAAATGTTTTAAATACATATTAATTTCCTTTCCTTTTTTAAAATATATTTACTATTCACTGAAATATATAACTAAATTAAAATAATAAAATGGATACAGAGGGATCACCCTCTGTATCCATTTTATTCCAAATATTAAATTAGGGTAAAAACTCTTGTTCTAGATAGGGCCAATTTGAAACATTAGCAGGATTATATAAACCCCATCTTGTAGTATCATTCGCATTTACTTTAGTAATAACCGCTGGATCAATAATAACTTCTCTTGGATGATCCTTACCTGGAATTATGTATTTTAATATTCCTCTAACTGCAATATCTGCTACAAGCATTGCATTATTTTCAACAGCAGCATCAATATTTCCATTATTTATATTTTCAATGCAAACAGGACTTCCATCAGTAGAGACAATTATAATGTGTTTTGGATCTCCAACCGGAGCTAATCTATTCATTTGCTTCAATCCTTGTACAACGCCAGGAATTAACATATCACTATGAAGGTAAAATCCACTAACATCAGGATAAATTTGTAAAACATCCATTACAGCATTCATGGCATTACTCGCCATCCATTCTGTATTATATTCTCTAACAATTTTTAAATTTGGATATTTAGCTACACCTTTTGCAAAGCCTTCACGTCTCGCTATTGCTACACTATGCTGTGGGGAACCTTGAAGTTCAACTAATTTTCCTTCTTTTCCTCCCAATATATCATTAATACATTTTGCAGCTTTTACACCCATCATTACTTGGTCTGGAGCAACATGCAATGCGATTTTATCACTATTTATCACTTTATCTACTGTTACAATATATATCCCCTGTGAATAAAATTTTTCTGCTATTGGAGCTAATGCATTTGAATCAACCGTCGAAATAATTACAGCATCAACTCCTCTGGTTAACAAATCTTCCATCTGTGAAACCTGTTTCGCTGGATCATTATTTGCATTTGTAGCTATACATTCAGCACCAGAATCAATAATTAATTTTTTTGCATAAAGCATTACTGTTGAAACCCATTCACTTTCTAATTCATTGGCAACCACTCCTATAACTAATTGTTTTCCATTAAATGTACCAAAACCTTCTACCGGATTTGGGTTCTGGGCGCATTGAATTCCTGCAGATAAACTCAAAAACATCAACATAATTAAACTAATTAAAAATATACTTCTCTTCATAAAAAAACACCTCCAAAAATTTTTTAACCTTAATAATTTAATTTTTATTTAAATTTCATACTATTACTAATGCAACACCTCCTTTCTAAAATATATTTTTTACCTGGATTGAATTTTATTAGATATCAGAGCACATTTTGATATTCTATAAAACTACTCACTATATTTTATCTTCTTTTTTTGAACATCAAGATAAATTGCAATAAAAATTATTGCCCCTTTCACAACCTGTTGCCAATAGGGAGAAACACCGACTAAATTCAATCCATTACTTATTATTCCGATAATCAAGACTCCGATAAAAACACCGGAAATATTTCCCTCTCCACCGAATAGGCTTACCCCTCCTATTACTACTGCTGAGATTGCATCAAGTTCTAAATTCGTAACCATATTAACATGTACTGCTAATAGTCTAGCCATTAATATTATCCCACCTAATGCAGCAGTAATTCCTGAAATTATATACGCGCTAATAATATGTAAGTCTACATTTATACCCGACAGCAAAGATGATCTACTATTACCTCCAACGTTATAAATATTCCAACCAAAACGTGTATTATTTAAAATGATACTAACCAGAATTGTAATAAAAATAAAAATAAATCCTGCAGTCGGAAAATACAATATTTCACCTTGACCAAAAAAAGATATCACCTTGGGAAAACCATAGATTGTATATCCTTTTGATAAAACAATTGCAATTCCCTTGGTAATATTCATAATTGCTAAAGTAGTTATAAACGGATTCATTTTAAACTTAGCTACTGATATTCCATTTATAAAACCCCAAAAAGCACCAAAAAGCAATATTAATAACATACCGAAAGGCCAAAATAAACCATCTCTTATTAATATTGCACCAATTATCGTCGCAAAAACTGCAATACCTCCTACAGAAAGATCTATTCCCGCTGTAAGTATTACCACAGCAACACCGATTGAAACAATTCCATTTACAGATGTTTGGATTAAAACATTTTTTATATTTGTGGGGCTACAAAAAACTCCCTTAGTTAAAATACTAAATGTTACAATCATAACCAAGGCAATAACAAATAAACCAATTTTCTGGTATAAGTCATAAAATCTTATTTTATTTTTCAAGTCTTTATCTAGTCCAATCTTCTTTTTATCCATAAATCTCCTCTTCCTCTGTTTCCTTCTACATTATGAATATGTACATGTTGTCCTATTTTGATATTTTGGGTTGCTTTTCCAATTATTTCACCATATTTTATAATTGATTCGTTCTTTAAAATATTTTTCAAAGAAAATTTATGCCCAAAAGGTATATTATCCTTTACTATAACAGTCGATATATTATTTGTGGTGTCGCTTATTTCAACAATATCCTCACATTGTAAATTATTTATGGAAGTTGCAACGTTATCCTCTATATGCAATTTTATTGCCTTCTTTTTTATTTTCAATTAGCTGCCCCCTTTAATTAGATTTTTTAATTTTACATATGTGGCCCTATAGACCAAATACTTGTATATCCATATTTTACTTTTTCGCCTTTGGTTTTTTTACCAGAACAAACAGCTAAAAATTCTTTATATACTTTATCTTTGTTAATTGATAATTGTTCTTTTCCATCGATAACACCAGAAACATCAACATCAACATGTTCTTTTCCTACTAATTTAATTGTATTTGGATTAGCGCTTACTTTAATTACTGGAGAAATTAATGATGAACCTAAAGCACCCCCACCAGTAGTAAAAAGAATTAAATGACAACCAGCTGCTGAAAGACTTGTTAAAACTTCAGGGCATCTTCCGGGAGAATTCATAAAATATAGACCATTCCCTTTAGGAGTCTCACCATAACTCAAGACCCCTTCAATTATTGAATCTCCACCCTTCTTAATTGCACCAAGTGATTTCTCTTCTAAAGTTGTAAGACCTCCTTTAATATTTCCCGGAGAAGGATTTGCTCCCCTTACATCTACCCCAGTTTCTTTTGCATTTTTCTCAAACTTTAGAATTGTTTTATTTAACTGATTGGCAACACTATTATTTTTAGCTCTCTTAGCTAAAATATGTTCTGCCCCTATCGCTTCTGGCGTTTCAGCCATTATAACTGTCCCACCTTGGTTTATAATCATATCAGAAACCATTCCAACAATGGGATTCGACGCAATTCCTGAAGTTGAATCAGAAAAGCCACATTTTAAACCAATCAAAATTTTAGAAATTTCAAATGAAGATTTATTGATTTTTTCTGTTTTTTCTAACATCTTCTTAACCAATTTAATTCCTTTTAAATAGGTTTTACTAGCTCCTCCTTCTTCAATAGCAACAATCGAATGAATAATCTTATTATTAGAAGGCATTTCATCCATTAATTCTTTTGCTTGAATATTTTCACAACCTAAACCAATAAATAGAACACCGGAAACATTGGGATTGCTTGCTAATCCTAATATAACTCTTACGGTCTGTTTTCGATTTTCTCCCATCTGTCCACATCCTTGATTATGTGAAACTAAGACAACCCTTTCATTCTCTTCAAAGAAATCTTTAATTTTTTTAGCAGAATCATTTGCACATAAACATGTTGGAATAATTGCAATGAGATTTCTAATTCCATATCTACCTTCCCCAAAATTATATCCAGTTATTCTATCCATTAAACAATTTCTCCTTTTTTTGAAATTTATATTTCGAGTCTTCCTAATTAATTATTTTCAATATAATCCTGTCCTTTTATTGTCTCAATAATATCTTCTATATGTTTTTTCATCATTTTATATGCATCTTGTGGTTTTTTATTTTTTATGGCTTCATAAATACTATAATGAAAATTAATTGCTTTATTTGCTGTATATTTATTATGAACCGTTTTAAGAACTGCATCAGATAGGAATACTTTTCTAATATTTCCTAAAAAAGAAACCAAAATAGGATTACGTGATGCTATTGCTACTAAATTATGGAATTCTGTATCATAATCCATAAATTTATCTATTTTTCCGATGAATTCTTCCATACCTTCTATAGTATTTAAAATACTTGATATATCTTTTTCTTGAGATCGTTTAGCGGCTAAGTTTGCACAATTAGGCTCAATAATCTTTCGAGCTTCTAATAAATATAAGGTGCTTGAAAAATAGATATTAGGCCTAACTTTGTCTATTTGTACTTCGATTTTCGGATCCATCTCGCTTTTACTTAGATAATAACCCTTCCCATGATAGACCTCTAGAAAACCAAGCATTGTGAAATTTTTTAACGCTTCTCTAATACTGGTTCTACTTACATTAAAGATTCGAGCAAGCTGGGTTTCAGAAGGTAATTTATCCCCATAACTTAATTCCATATTTTTTATTAGTTCAATAATATGACTAATAATTAAATCTGATAATGATATTTTTTTTATTTGATTAGACGTTGGTCGTTTAGACATGTTTTAATTTTAACAGAAAATAATTATAAATGCAATAGAAAAAATAAAAATATATTAAAATATTTCTAATAATTATGATAATACTTATCTAATTGATAAGCCAATAATAAAAATACTCTATTTATTTTTAATATTTCCCTAAGAATTTAAAAAAAATCCCCCCTAGGATTGTGGAAATATTTCACAAAAAATAAAAAAGTGATAATAATTTTATCTTAATCTAAAACAATTTCTTGTCCATTAAATGAGAAAGATTAGAATTGCCCCTCCATGCATTATTCGCATAACTAAGTTATTGCAATCATATAAAGACAATGCCTATCCTTCTTTAAATAACTTAGCCCAACAAAGTGCGATTATCGTTAAGATTTGCTAATCTATGATAGTTCATATTAATTATAGGCTTATTAAAAAGATCGTTAATAAAAGCAACAAAAGACAATTCTAAACTTTATCTTTTCCATACTTTACTTAATTTACTAATTTTTAAAGTTCCAATTCTGAAATTAGTTATCCCTGAATCTTTCTAACTTCTCCTTTAATCTAGCGAAAATTCCCCATCTTTAAAGATGGGGATAAGAGCATTTTCCTGTTTCTTCCGTTTGTTCTTTGAGTCCTAAGGTTTGACCAGAAGTTCGAACATAATGAGCGGGATCGGAACGAAAAACAAGAGACCCCTTCCCTTCGGAAGTCCTTTGATGTTCTTTACAGCTTTTGGGATAACTACATCTGGATTATTTAGGATATAGATGAACAGCGGAGCATCAGCAATGAATATACAAACAGATTAACGAATAACCAGAGTTGTTGCATTTCTCCAAGATGATTCCACCAACCAAGTACGAAATCGGATATTGAATCAACCTCCCCTCGATGCAGGACCGCATAATAACCTTGGAAGATGGTGACAAAATTCATTCCAAAGATCAACTGAATCAACAGACGTTTAATACGCTCAAGCGTGGATTGCTTATCTGTTCGTCGCTTCATAGCGAAACATGTCCCAATCCCAAAGATAAGAAACAGGACCGGAAGTCTCCATTGATGCACGAACCGGAGGAAGAAAGGCGGCACAGCTATGTGAAGCACTTGAAGTAGTAAACCACAGCGTTACGTATGGTGACTGGTTTTTGCCCTCTAAAGATGAATTAAATCTGATGCACACAAACCTGTATCTAAATAGTCTTGGTGATTTTGCGGCCGAATATTATTGGAGCTCGACTGAGTCCGCTAACGAATGGATGGAGTGCACCCCTTGTACTAGCTCAATAATTCGGTAACTTTTTCTAGCTTTTCATAGGGGGTTATATACTCCAATCCCCCGTGTCTTCTTAAGTGGTTATATTCAAATAATTAGTAAGGAGTCCTTCTTCATAGCACTGCATGGCAAAGGCGATAGTCATACCAGTAGAGATAGTATCCATAGTATATTTATTACAAAGTTCATTGGCTTTGGCAATGTATTTTAAATCAGAAATACCACAGCTAGAACCTAAAGAGGTAATAGTCTCATACTCTGGGCCTCCGTAGGAAGGATCAACTTGAAGGCCTGACTCATTTATCTCTACCACCCTTTTACAGCGGATGGGGCAGGCATAACAACCTACCGTCTTCTTTAAAATAGTCTTATTGTAGGTCTCAGCAGTAAGGTTTTCTCCTTCTTTAAAGTAACCGGTAGTCCAATTATAGGAAGGGAGACAACCCGCTTCATAAAAAGGGCGGACCACTGCCGGAGTTCCTAATTCTCGAAGATCTCGGCTTAGGGGGTTATCCATAATCCTTTGGCTAATCTGTTTGGCTATTTCTTTAACCTTTTCTTGATTGTAGATTTTAAGTGATTTAGTCCCTCTTACCGCAATAGCTTTAAGTTTTTTAGAACCCATCACTGCTCCCAGGCCATTTCTACCATTAAAGTGTTTTAGTTCATTTACAATGTTGGCAAAACGGACTAGATTTTCACCGGCAGGACCAATTTGAGCAATCCTTATCTTATCATCGGCTAACTCTTTTCTAATTATCTTCTGAGTGATTCCGGTATCTTTACCCCAGAGGTGAGTAGCAGCTTTAATCTCTACCTTACCATCTTTAATCCATAAGTAGACTGGAGTAGTAGAAGCACCTTTTATGATGAGGGCATCAAAGCCAGCTTTCTTTAGTTCCGGTCCCCACCAACCTCCAGCTTCGGCTTCTCCTTCAGTTCCGGTTAGAGGTGATTTGGCACAGACGGTGTAGCGGGGCATAGCCGGAGCAGGGGCGCCGGTTAGGACACTGGGGGCGAAGATAAGCAGATTGTCAGGAGCTAAAGGACTGGTTTTAGGTTTCATCTCCTTTAACATATAATAGAGTCCAATAGCTCGACCTCCCCAATAAGTTCTATAAAAATTTTCTTCTGGATGTTCTATCCAATATTTTTTTGAACTTAGATCTAGGTGAAGGATGCTCCCCGTATAGCCATAAGACATAACTTGCACTCCTCTCTTTTGGTTATTTAAAGTTTATTTCATTAAACCTGTTTCTAAAAATTCAAGTAACCTCTCTCTTCGATTTAATTCTGGTTGATCAATAACTATTTCTAAAAGCTTTTTTAGCATTCCCCCTAATTCTACTCCTTCCTGGTACCCTAAATCAATCAAGTCTTTTCCGTTTATGGCTAAGTCTTTTAATAAAACCGGTGGCTCTTCTTCTAAAACCTCTCTTACCTGCTGTTCCATTTTTTCTAATTGCTTCAGTTTCGCAATTTTTTTACCTATCTTAATATCAGCCCGCTTTAACTCTAAAACATTCAAAATATTTTCTTCGCCACGTTTAGAAATAAATTGTCTAATATTTTTTGGATTGAGAAAATCAATTGCTCGCCAATCCTCTTGGACCAAAATACTAACCTTTTTAATTATAGAATTCTTAAATTTTA
>Ga0315284_10005313_pt1 | contig 18286 bp, 15 predicted proteins | sample YL17G09_16_MG_FD_203696 | JGI IMG/M metagenome (GOLD analysis project Ga0315284, IMG submission 203696) | Sediment microbial communities from Yellowstone Lake, YNP, Wyoming, USA - YL17G09_16 | ecosystem: Environmental > Aquatic > Freshwater > Lake > Sediment | place: USA: Wyoming | collected...
GATGATATATTTGTACCGGCAATTAAAGCCGCAGAGCTTGAGCCTTACCGAGTTGATCGAGATCCTAGCGCAAGCATTCTTATCGAAAATATTCAGTCTGGAATTGAATCATCGCGCGTATGCCTAGCGGATATTACAACAGATAATCCAAATATATGGTTTGAGCTTGGCTACGCTATCGCCATGAAACGATCAGTCGTTCTAGTATGTTCCAATGAACGAACGGCACGGTTTCCATTTGATGTTCAACATAGGGCTATAATAACATACTCTACGGAATCGCCACGCGACTTTGATCAGCTTCGTACCAATATTACCAAGCGCTTAAATGCGAGCCTAAAACATGAAGCGCAGATTAGTGAAATTGCTCATATGTCTCCCGTTGTGGCAGTAGAAGGACTTGAGCAGCATGAAATAGCAACTCTTATATCTGTTGCTCAGCAAATCGATGATCCTACGGCTGGAATATCTACGTATCATATTCGTCAAGATATGGAGAAGGCTGGTTTCACGAAAATCGCCACAACTCTTGGTTTAAGCCGTTTAATGGGCAAGCAGATGCTAGAAACCAGCGAAGGCCGGGATATTGACGGAAACGTATATGTCTCCTATCGCGTTACAGACAAGGGAATGCATTGGTTGTTTCAGAATCAAGACAAACTTAAGCTAAAGCGAGATTCAGCAGAGTCGACGCCGGAACTCGAAATTCAATTTTAGCTGAGAACAATTAGTGAGGTCGAGAACGTTTCCCAAAGAGCCAGACCTTGCTTCGGGAACTGGTACCTTGGGAAATGGCCCAAATAGACAAATAAATTACAGTTTTCGCGAAAAAAGTATTTTTAATAATTTTAAGGAGCTAAAAATGACTCAACAAACAATTAATTGTCCAAAATGTGGTGCGAAAATTGAAATCACAGAAGTAATCGCCCATGAAATCGAAGAAAGACTTAACGTCGAGTTTCAATCTCAGTTGAAGAAGAAAGAAGAAGCTCATCGTCAAGAGCTTCGGGCAATGGATGTGGAGTATCAGAGCAAGTTGGCCATAGAACGTAAAAACACCGAAGAACAAGCCCGAAAAAAAGCACAAGAGTCTATTAGCATAGAATTAGCCGATCTTAAAACGCAACTTGAAGATGAACGAAATAAGCGCGAAGTCTTACAGAGAGAAGAATTAAATCTTCGTAAAAAACAACGCGAGCTAGAAGACAGCAAAAAAAATTTAGAGCTTGAAATGACCAGAAAACTGGACGAAGAGAGAAAAAAGATTGAGGACTTGGTTGCGCAAAGGATAGCAGAAGAGCATCGTCTTAAAGATGCTGAAAAAGACAAAAAATTAACCGATGCGTTAAAGCAAGTCGATGAATTAAAGAGAAAAATGGAGCAAGGTTCTCAGCAGACTCAAGGGGAGGTTTTAGAATTAGAGCTTGAGGCATTGCTTAAAAAAGAGTTTCCTTTTGATGATATTGAACCAGTTTCTAAAGGTGTTCGGGGTGGAGACATTTTACAGATAGTCAAGACTCAATCCGGACGAGTTTGCGGAAAGATTCTTTGGGAAATAAAGAGAACCAAGGCTTGGAGTGATTCATGGATCCAAAAACTAAAGGATGATCAACGTGAAGCTAAAGCCGGACTAGCTGTTTTAGTATCCGAGGCTTTGCCGCAGGGATTTCACCATTTTCGTCAAATGGACGGTGGTGTATGGGTTACTGACGTGCCATCCGTTGTTAGTTTAGCAATCGCCTTACGCGTTGTTTTAGTCCAGGTGGCCAATGCACGCGAATTTGAAATGGGAAAAAAGGAAAAGATGGAGCTTATTTATACTTATCTTACTGGACCAGAGTTTAAGAATCGTGTTTCGGCGATTATTGAAGCATTTCGGACTATGCATGAAGATTTGGAAGCCGAAAAACGAGCCATGCAACGTATTTGGGAAAAACGTGCTAAGCAAATTGAAAAAGTTATTTCAAATACTTCAGGGATGTATGGTGATCTTGAGGGTTTAGCCGGGAATGCTTTGCCGTCTATAAAAATATTAGAATTACCAGGGGGACAAGATGATCCGTCAGTCTGTTAGTTCTACCGATATTTCTTCAATTGGCTACGATGAAGCTATCAGGACATTGGAAATAGAGTTTCAAAACGGAGGAGTTTATCAATATTTTGGAGTACCTTATGAGGTTTATGTGGGTCTTATGAATAGTGGGTCCTATGGCAAATATTTTCATTCAAACATTAAAGACGTTTATAGTAGCCAGAGGATTTCTGCATGAAAATTATAAGGTTTTCGGTAAGTGGCTTTAGAGGTATTTATGGCGGTTTAGGTAATAACTCGATAAATTTTGACAATTCCAACACAATATTTATATTTGGTCAAAACAATACCGGAAAATCTTCGTTTTTAGCTGCTTATAACAATTTTTATCTGAATAATGAACCAGAGATCGAAGATTTTTATATGCAAGATCCGGGAAATGAAATTGTTTATGAGCTTGAAGTAGGGTTAGACGAGCATGACAAACAAAAAATGGAGGCGGTAAGCAAAAAAGCAGGTTTTTTATTTAATAATTATGTGCAAAACAATCGCTTGAAATTACAAAAAATATGGAAGTTAGATATTAGTGGAAAAAACAAAAAGCCATCAATAAGGGCCTCCAATAAAACATTCGATCCAAACAGAAAAGATTGGGACGAGAAAGATTATGGCGGAATAGGCTTGCATGAAGTTTTTAGGGAGTGCCTACCTCAGCCAATATTAATTAAAGCTATGCCGTCAGAGGTTGAAGTTGAGGCAACAGTTGCGCAGGTTTTAGCTATCAAAGCCCAGGAGTCGCTAGAAGCTAAAGATACCAAAACATTTATCGATGCCTCGAAAGCTCTCGAGGATCTTAAAGATAAGATGTTCGATCCCACGCGTATTGGAAATTATCAAACAAAAGTAAATGAGCAGTTCCAGATATTATTTCCAGATACTTCCATAACATTAAATCCTCAAGTTGGTAAAAATCCTTTAACATTGAATGCTCTTACAAGAAAATTTGATGTGAAATTTAACCGTTTAAATGAGGATGGATCAATAAATGAGGATATACCTAGTTCATATGACAAGATTGGACATGGCGCAATCAGATCGGCATTGTTTACGCTTTTTTTAATGAAAGATATTGCAGAAGGGTTTGAGAGACAGAAAGGTAAAAAGAACTATTTAGTACTGTTTGAAGAACCCGAGCTTTTTTTGCATCCAAAACTGCTCAAGCTATTGAGGGGGTTAATTTATCAAGTCAGTAGTAATGATATGCCATATCAAATTCTTTGCGCATCTCACTCACCTCAAATGATTGATATTACACAACCGAAATCTTCATTGGTGAGAATGATTAAAGAAAAAAGCGGTACTAGATTATTCCAAATTGACGAATTATTCTTAATGGAAACGAAAGATAGAGTTAAAAAGGAGTTGTACGAAGTGCTTAGATTTAATCCACATATTTGTGAATCGTTTTATGCTGACGAAGTAATTTTGGTTGAGGGCGATACTGAGGCGATCATACTTCGAGCTTATTTACAATGCCAAGAAGTAAAGAAAGATTTGTTTGTGGTTAACTGTGCATCAGTTAATAATATCCCTTTCTTTCAGGAGGTCTTTTCAAGGTTTAATATTAAATATCACGTTATTTGTGATTCCGATGGACACTATTGTGGAAAAACTGATAAGATCGGAAATCCTGTTTTTGATAAATATATACAAGGATCAATTTATAGTTTAGTTAAATCGGATTCCGAAAAGAAAGATTATAAGGCAGGTATATTTCGTATTCATGACGAAAACTTTGAGGATGCGCATAGAAAAATAACGACAAAAGAGCTTAAATTTCCTTTTGATGATTCTAGTATTAAAAACGATGGGAAACCTTTCTGTGCTAATGAATATTGGAACAAAAATCTGGGCCCGAATCTCAAGAACGCTAAACTAGAAGATGTCCCTATAATAAAAATTTTGCATGAAATTATTAAGAATTAATGATAAATAGAGTAATCAAGGACATCGGCAAAATTAGTTTCAAAACTACATCTTGCAAACGTCCAAAAACCGCCAGTTTATAAAGATGTGTTAAAAAATTGCATGGTCGGTGTGCAAAGAAGAATAAGAAGCTTTAAATAAAACAAAACCTGATGTATAATATCTTAACCAAAATCTACTCATTGAAGCATTTTTGATCTTTTTCAAGTCATTGGGCGAAAGGCAAATTTTGCCGCGCCCCAAAATTTGCCTTTCGCCCTCGAGTCTTTCGTGGGGAGGGCTCGGCATACGCCGTCCACGAGATCATTTTAGGCTGTAGCAGGCGGGTGCGGACGAGCCCCTGTACCATTCGTGGCCGTGCCATGTACCTGAACGAAGTGAATGGTATATGGCTTCGCTCCTCAGGTACAGGGCAGGCTGGCGCGAGGGTAGGGCGAGGACACGAGAGCCCCGCCGTCTGTGTGATTTTACTTGGCGCAGGCGGGACGATGCCGAGCCGGGCGTTGATTACTTTTGAGATTGCTTCGCCCCTTCGGGGCTCGCAATGACGACGTTATGGATTCCCGCTTTCGCGGGAATGACAAAAAGTTGTTCGAACGAAGCGGTAGACACACCGCCAAATTTTTGAATTAATCCATAATTTTATTAAAGCTAAATCCATTTTACTTTAATATCTATTAAAAAATATGTTCTTTATTAAAGCCAGCTTTAATAGTGCAATTATTATTAAACAATACTTGATTTTTCTTTAATAATAGTGTATACTTATTCATACTATGGATAGCAAAAGAGCAGGCCAATACATAAGTCAAACGGAGGGGTATAAAGCCTTCATTCCAAATCCGCTCCCGCCGAATCCGCCACTTAACATCGATAGCGAAACAGTAGAGATTCTTTCCAAGGCTGATAACGCCATCGGCCGTCTTTCTGGTATGTCGGAAGCATTGCCAAACCCCGATCTGTTTGTCGCCATGTATGTGAGGAAAGAAGCCGTCCTCAGCTCCCAGATAGAGGGTACGGAAGCATCTTTAGAAGATGTTCTTGAGTATGAGTCCGAGAGCAGGCCAAAGACGTTACCGAACGATGTTGCAGAAGTAGTAAATTACGTTAAGGCGATGAACTACGGCTTAAGCAGGGTGAAGGAACTGCCGCTTTCTTTAAGACTTATCAAGGAGATGCATGCTGAACTTATGAAGGGCGTCAGAGGGCAGGAGAAGACTCCGGGGGAATTCAGAAAAACACAGAACTGGATAGGTCCTAAAGGATGCACTTTGGCCAACGCCAGATTTGTTCCGCCGCCTCCGCACGACATGATTCGTGCGATGGGAGAGTTGGAAAAATATATGCACTCCAAGTTCGGATACCCTCTGCTTATTGAATGCGGTCTCATGCATGCGCAGTTTGAAACCATTCATCCATTTCTTGATGGTAACAGCAGAATAGGTCGGCTGCTTATAACGTTCTTCTTATGTCATGAGGAGATCTTAAAGAAACCTTTGCTCTATCTGAGCCATTACTTTAGAGCAAACCGTATGGAATATTATGACAGGCTAATGGGTGTAAGAGAAGACGCGGGTTTTGAGTTATGGATAAAGTTCTTTTTAAGAGGGGTCAGGGAGGTTGCTGAAGAAGCCTGCCAGGAATCCTACAAAATAATAGAACTGAAAGACTCAGACAGAAAAAAGATCACCGAAGTTTATAAGGAATCTTCAAAAGTAGCTCTATTTCACGAAAAGATGTTTACCAGGCCGATAATTTCCATAAAAGATATCGCCGATCTAATGAATACAACATTTCCGACTGCGAATGATGTATGCAATAAGCTGATAAAATTAGGCATGCTGAAAGAGATAACAGGAAAAGAGAGAAACAAGCTTTTTGCGTATAAAAGTTACCTCGACATTCTTAAATCCGCAGAAGGGTAAGCCGGCATACAGTGGCACGACTACTATAAATGTAAAATAGGGACAGCGCCCAATTTTGGGTAATAAATAGGCGCTGACCCCAGTTACCGATGGCCCCAATAAACAGGAGGATATATGAGCTCAAAAAAGAATATTTCGCTTATAATTGGAATTGCAATTCCTATTTTTATGATTGTTCTGATCGCGGTCAGTATTTATCTTCCATCTTTATTCGCTCCGGCACCGCAGTTTAATTTTCTCTATGTTACAGAAGATAGTTATGGCCAAAATCGCCAATTTGGCGTGGAGAATGGCGTACTGGTCAAATATGAAGTTAAATATCCGGAGCATTATACGCCAAAAGACGCGGGACTGTTCATCTGCAACGTATTGAAAAATACGGATCAAGAAGTGTCGTTTGAAGAAGCTAAAAAATTAAAGCTTGATGCACGATCAAAGTCACCTGATGGATATGAAGTTGTTTATGGCAGCAGTGAGTACGGATTTTTCCCTTTCTTTTTCTCCGGAGGGAATGACTATAACGCCTTGTATCTTAAAGGGCATAATACGAGCAAGAAATTGGAGCTACAGTCATCAAATGACGGGAGATATTACTATCGTAACCGACATTTTCTCGGTTGGATAAGGTAGGAGGGTCTATGGATAAAAAAGAGCTATTAAAGCATATCCAAAGTTTGGCTTCGCAACAAGCAATTACTAAAGATGAAGTAAATTCTGCTTTTGATGCGGGTATCCACCACGGCGATGTAGCAGAAGAAGCATCTCATCAAGCCGGCATTTCTCATATTCTGTATTACATTGGTGGAGCGGTTGTATTTCTCGGTATTTCTGTGTTGATTTGGCAGCATTGGAAAGCGCTTAGCGGCGCGACAAAAGTTCTGAGTACATTGGGCTCGGGTATTGCTGCGTATGTGGCTGCTGTATTTCTCAGCCGAGAGGAACGCTTTGAGGTTGCCAGTAGGGCATTTTACTTCATTTCGGCTTTGGTCATGCCGCTGGGGCTTCATGTAACTTTTTATGTTTCAGGTCTTGAGACCGGCAGCCCTGGCGTGCAGAGTATTGTTTCCGGTATTCTTCTCGCAACATTCCTTTTATCGTATTTTGTGAATCGTAAAACTGTATTCGCGCTTTTTAACATTATTTTTGGGACATGGTTATTTTTTAGTTTCACAAGTTTTCTTATTAGCGGTCGCCCCGGTTTTGGATGGGAATTCTCCGCTTATCGTGTTTTGTGTACAGGATTGGCGTTTGCATTGTTGGGGTATTATTTTACCAAAACTCCGCACAGAGCTCTTACAGGCGCTTTATATGGATTTGGCGTGTTTTGTTTTCTTGGCGCTGCCTTGGCTCTTGGTGATTGGAAACCGCATCAAAATTGGTTTTGGGAGCTGATTTTTCCCGGGTTAATTTTTGGTGTAATGTTTCTGAGTGTGTATTTGAAGAGTAAAGCGTTTCTGACATTTGGTTCGCTTTATCTTATTGCTTATATTTTTAAGATTACGGGAGAGTATTTTGCTGAGAGTTTGGGTTGGCCGCTCGTCCTTGTTTTAACAGGATTGGGTTTAATCGCCATTGGGTATTTGCATTTTAACCTGAAAAGGAAGTACCTTTCTTGAGTTTTGTAGAGGCTAAGTAGGAAAATAGGGACAGCGCCCAATTTTGAGTAATAAATAGGCGCTGACCCCAATTATCAGTTATCGAAAATTAAAAAGGGGGGACATATGCTTATTTATATGGCTATACCGGTTTTGATAATAGTTGGGCTGTGTATCTTTTTTTACATGGCAGGCAGATATGTCCGTATAGGAAAGAAGCAGGAAGAAGTCAAAGCGCCCGAAATAATTAAGGAGCCGGAGTCTCCAAAAGAGCCCGACAGGGTGCCGATATTGGAGGAAGAGATCAGAAATCTTAAAGAGGCTCTCGAGATCAAAAATAAAGAGCCGGAAGAACGGAATAAGGCGGTGGAGTCGATCATGCAGGAAAATCAGGCGCTTTTAGCCCAGACCCGTCAGGAGAACGTAGATAAGATAGATGAGCAGAAGGAAGAAGTCGAAGACACCATTAAGCTCGAGGCGAGCCTATCGCAGATTGAGAAGGAACCTGCCGCGAATAATATCGCGGCCCTGCCCGTTTCGCCGTCATATGAAGACGTCCTCAAGGAACCCGAAGAAAAAGTGGAACACAAAAAGCCCGAAGAAAAGGTTGAACACAAAAAGCCCGAAGAAAAGTCAAGGCGCAAACCCCGTCGGAAGAAGAGATAAAAGAATTCGGGACCATCCCACAAAGGGATACCATAGATCGTATGCTGTCCCCCAATAGGATGGCCCCAATATGGAAAGGAAGACTGCGGAGGTTATTTTTTATGGGGAAAGTCAAGAAATAGGTAAATTAGTAAATTAGGGACAGCGCCCATTTTTTGAAAAACTGGGTAAAGTATAGTAAAAAGGCGGCATGAAACGTAATATTCCGGCGCGGTTTACCTTTACGGCTTTAATATTATTGTCACTCACCGGCTGTATTAATTATGAGCAGGAGACATACCTTAATGAAGACCTTTCAGGCCGCGTCGAGCTGTGTTTCTCCTTCAATCCCAGAGAGGGCTTCAAGGCGATCGTTCAGGAATCAAAAAGCGAGCCCGAGGTGAAGCAGCTGATGACCGACTTTGCCGATAAGGCCGCCATTAAATTTAAAGCCAATGTGAAGGAAGAAGACTTCTTAAGCATGTTTAACGCAGCCGCGATAAAGAAGAAAGATTATAGAAAGGCTGAAAAGGACGGCGTTGCATATTTTTATTTCACTGCGGAATTTGATGATATAAGAAAGTTGTATGAAGGCAAAAAGAAGGCGGCCGTAACCGAGAGCGAAGACGGCCTCGTCACTTATACGGAATATTTTGAACCTCTTGAAGAAAAGAAGAAAGAAGATAAGACCAGCGGAAAGGATGGCGAACTTTTTAAGGGTTTCAGGTTTAAATATACGCTGCACATGCCTCGGGATATAGTCAGCGCGAATACGGAAATGATAGATAAAAATACGGCCACTTGGGAGATGCCGCTTGACAAGATGGCGGACAATAAGGATTTCTGCATCAAGGCGTCCATAAAAGGCCGGAATAAAATACTACGCTGGCCGGCGAAGTTCAAAACGAGATTGCTTCGCCCCGCCAGATTTGCTTCGCAAATCTAGGCGGCGGGGACTCGCAATGACGACGGTATAGTTTAAAATTTAAATTGAGGAGAGGTCCTTCTCCCGCCACGCCTCGTTAGAGCTTTGAGGCGGGATCAGGATCAATTTTGCTTCGCAAAATTGGAGGTTTAGGATGAAGAAGGCAGCCGGTATCATAGGAATGGTAATTTTGTTTGGCGTGGTGTGCGTTGCCGCCCGGGCGTTGCCCGACTATAAGTATCAGGAGACCAAAGACCTCGTGGGCCTTGTAAAAAACGCGAGTGTTCTTATTGAGGCAAAGGGCGAAGCCGCATTCCCGGAATTTAAAAAAGAGGGAAGCGCCTGGAAGCGGGGCAAACTCTATATTTTTGTCATGGATACCGACGGCAACTTTGTCGTCCATCCGGATCCGGCGCTTGAAGGGAAGAATCAGCTTGAATTAATAGATGTCAACGGTAAACCCATCGTAAAGACTATTCTCAGCGTAGCGGCTGACGACGCCGATAATAACGAAGGGTGGGTCTATTATCAATGGCCGGAGCCGGGCACTATCTTCTCCAGCTGGAAGAGTACTTTTGTAAAGTGCGTTACGGCGCCTTCGGGAAAAAAATATGTAGTATGCTGCGGTTTGTATAATATGAAGATGGAAGAAGACTTTCTCGTCCGGGCGGTGGACGCGGCAGCCAAATTGATAGAAAAAGAGGGTGCGGCCGCATTTCCCGCGCTTCGGGATAAGTCGGGCCAGTTTACTTTTCTTGGGACATATATATTTGTAGATACGCCGGAGGGCGTAGAGGTGGTGAACGGCGGCTTTCCTGATATAGAAGGCAAGAACATACTTGATTACAAGGATCCGAACGGGAAATATCTCACGCGCGAGCTTAAGGATGTCGCCCTCAAGAACGGGTCGGGATGGGTGGATTATCTATGGCCGAAGCCGGGCGAGACGGCACCCTCAAAGAAGCACACGTACGCCAAGAAGGCCGTATACGGCAGCGAGACTTATATTGTCGGCGCAGGCGCCTATCTTGACGAAAGAGATACTGAGATAGAAGACATTGTAGGGCAATTCATGGTCCTGGACCTTAAAAGCGGGGACAAGGGGTCCGGCATAATACTCAGGGAAACCAAAAATGATATTTATCTGGCGAGCCCTGACGGAAGTATGGAGGTATCGTTTCCGCGCAGCAAGATCGCCAATATCAGAAAGCCGACGGATAAGGAGCTCGCGAAACTTAAAGCGACTTTAGGCGAACAGGATAACGCCAAGAAGGCGGTCTCAACTGGGCAGTAAAAATTACCCAAGGGCCAAAACAAATTCCTGACAGATCCGTGATAAAAGAAGATAAAAAGAGCCTTGTTTTATTTTTGGTCTTTTCTCTTTTAGGGGTTTGGCTGGCAATAACCGCTTATACAGCAACTGCGAGATATCACCTTGCCTTTCTCTGGGACCGCCATTTCCAAATCCTAATCAAGGTGATCTTTGCCTCGGCCTTCTGCATTTTAATTTTCCGCTTGATTGCCCGCCGGCCGCTTCCTCAGAAAACTATAAAAGCTGTCTACGGCATCCTCCTCCTCCCTCTTTTGCTTCTGCCGGTATTCAGATGCTGTTTTAAGGTGCCTTATGTATTCTGCCGCGTTTGCCCCGATAAATGCCCCTGGGGGATATCCAGGACTTTTCTTTTCAGCGCTTTTATTACCATGAATCTGTCCGGAAGATTCTGGTGTTACTTCCTCTGTCCTTTCGGGACCTTTCAGGAATGCCAGACCAGGGTATCAAGAGTGAATATAGAGTTCCCATTCAGTTCCAATCTTTTAGCGTATCCAATCCTCTTATTGACCGGTTGGGCCTATTCCCTGACTTTGCTGGGGTCTCAAGTTGTGGTATATTTTGCCTTCGGTTATTATGATTGGGTGGGACTGACTGTCTTTATCGCTGTCTCGATCATTGCCTCGGCTTTTTTTATTCCTAAATTCTGGTGCAGATTCTTTTGTCCGTTCGGCGCTATAGCCGAGCTCTTTTCGGTCCTCCGGCGGAAAATTTTTGAAAAATAGTATGGCGAGATTTACTGTTTTTCTGATAGTCTTAAGCGTGATATTGTGCGGGTGCGCCACAATGCGCTACCCGCGCGCCTATAAGGTGGAAGGCAAAGAATTCAGGGAGTTTAAGGAGTTAGACGATGACCGGGCGCTCAAGCTGGTAGCCCTTATCTACAACGTGAGCCATGAAAGCTGGGAAGACAGTGAGGCGAGGAGTTTAGCGCTGGATGAATACATAAAACTCCTGCGCAAAAGAAATTCAAAGTACATAAAAAAATCCGGCATATTCAATATCAAATATGATAAGGTAAGGATATCATCCTGGAAAAATTCGGAGTTGGAAAAATTATACGATCTCCTTGCCCCGAAGGCGGATAACTATTTTATGGAAGCGGCCCCCAAGCTTACGGAGGAAGAAAACGCCAGGAGGATAATGTACCTTACCGCGATAAATTGTATTGCCAGAGAAATGGAGAAGCGGCAGAAGACCGATATAATAGTGGGCACGGCCGGGCAGGTCATTCTGACCGCCCTGTCGGTTGCCCTGTCCATGCTGTGACAGGTTGATTTCTATTGCTGTTAAGAGGCCGGATAATGTAAAATATTCTGGACGCTTTTAATCGTAATCGCGAGCCCCGCCGCCTCAAGCCTGCTTGTTCAGGCCGGGGCTGGGCTACCCTATGTATACTTGTGCAGCCCCGGCCTGTAACTAATCGCTTCCTGCCGGCAGGCAATGACAAAATAGAAAGCGTCCAATTATCTTGACAATACTGAGGCCGATATTTTTTGATATCGTCATGGCATTGTGCTATACTTTATGTAAAATTTGAAAGCGCATTTTAGATGGAAAACGCCGACAAGGGGACAGCAAAGCAGACGCCGTTAGATGACCTGACCGGGTTTGAGCTGAGAAAGAGTTTAGAGTTCTTCCTCTATAACCTACTGGAACATTCCTCGGACAGTTCGGATGTATTTTCTATTATCATGCTGGATGTGGACCGTTTCAAAAAGTTTAACGACAAATTCGGCCACCCTTTCGGCGACAAGGTACTTCAGTACATAGCAAGCGTCCTGCGCCTTTCTTCGTATGAGGGCGAGAGCCACATATTCCGTTACGGCGGGGATGAGTTTATAATAGTCCTTCCTGCCGCGGGCCCGAAGAAGGCGTTTCAGGCGATGTCGCGTTTCAAATACGCCATGGCCCGCCGGCCGTTTCTATTCAAGAACAAATTCCTTAAGGTCACCACCTCTAGCGGCATAGCGGTCTACCCTACCGACGGCCGCACCGTGAATGAGCTGGTAAAGAAAGCCGATGAGGCGATGTATTTTTCCAAACACCACGGCCGTAATATAACCACCCTGGCGTCCAGGATTATGACGCTCAGGGTTGCGGAGGTATTCGGGCTTCTTGTAATTATATTTGTGATTCTACTGATTGTATACCTTGGCCGCGACTTCCTTGCCAGGAATATTATCCCTGCCGTAACGAATGTGGGCCGGGACCTCAAGATCAGTATATTGTCTATTAATAACGACACGGTAGAGTTGAAGAACGGTATGGTCATGAACGGGAAGATTGTAAGAGAGACGCACAGCATGGTCTTCTTCAGGGTGAATGAACCACTTACCGGCATAACAAAGATGTACGAATGGCAGAAATCAAGCATATCAAAGATCCGGTACGGACTGATGACGCCATCCAAAAGGAAATATGATGAATATAAAGAAAAGCATCCAAACCCGCATGAATAACCATAGAGGACGTATTAACGGCTTCTATGCGGCCGCATTGTTCTTTAGCGCCGCATTAATGGCGTCTGATGTTGCTATTGCCGGCGCAGATTTCCCCCCCGAAGAAAAGCCGCCTAAAAATATAATCCTTTATATAGGCGACGGTATGGGTATAGGCCAGATTACGGCACTTTTAGTCGCCCGGAAGAATTCCAATTTTAACAGATTTAAAATCGGCGGCCTCCTGGGCAGCCATCCCCTGGATTCATTTCAGCCATGCACTGAATCAGGCACAACAGCGCTTGCCACAGGTGTTGTATCAAATTACAACTCTATCTCTCTTTCGACGGACGATAAGCCGTTAAAGACCGTTCTTGAATATGCCAGGGATAACGGGAAGTCCACAGGCATTGTAGTAACTTCAGAGGCAACGGACACAACGCCTGCCTGTTTTGCCGCCCACGTAAAAAAGCGCGGCCTGCACCAAAAAATCGCGGAAGAGATGGCCGATAGCAATATAAATGTCATCTTCGGAGGCGGCCTGGAATATTTTACCTTAAACACCACCGGCAAAGGGCCTGCCAGCAGCAAAACCCCCTTCGCGAAATTAAACAGCCGATATCCCGTAATAACGACTATAGACGAATTTCGCAAACTTAACTCACCTGACGGCGCTTATGCCTTGCTGGCATTAAAATCCATGCCCCCGGCGTCAAAGAGGGATTTGCTTCTTTCGGAGATGGCCACGAAGGCCATAGATATTCTGTCAAAGAATGAAAATGGCTTCTTTCTGATGGTGGAGGGTTCCCAGATAGACTGGGCCACGCACCATGGCGACACAGGCGAGCTTATAGACGAGATGGAAGATTTTGATGGCGCTATCGGCGTAGGCCTGGATTTTGCCGAGAAGAACGCCGATACGCTCGTTATAGTTGCCTCAGACCATGATACGCGCGGATATTGTGTCATTGACGGCTCTTTCAAGACGGGCTTAGTGAAGATGGTAGCATATCTCTCCGACGACCACAGCGCAAACCTGATTCCTTTTTTTGCCTACGGGCCCGGCAGCAGCGTGTTGGGCGGAATCCATACAAATGAATTCGTCGGAGAGACGATGATAAAGTATGTTAAGGAAAAGAGCCCTTCCCGATGAGAAAAGGAATTCCTGCTCAAGGACTTTTATATATAGACGAAAAAGAGACTGCCCAAAAGATAGAAGAATACATACGCCGCTCGGTGGATGAAAAAATGGCAGGCGGCGTTATCATGGGTTTAAGCGGCGGGGTGGACTCCGCGCTTCTGGCGGCGTTGGCAGTACGGGCACTCGGCAAGGACAGGGTATGCGTTTATTTTTTGCAGGGTAAATATAGCGAAAAAGATTCTCTTGATAAAGCGCGCCTTGTGTCGGAACACCTTTCTTTAAATCTTAATATCGACAGCATAGAAAAGGCGATGCGCGAAAAAGAGAAGGGTGCGCCATTCTTTAAGTGGCTCACCACCGTGCCCGATTTTATGCTTCCGGTTATCGCAGCCATCTATTATATGACAGTCGGGGAAACGCCTTATATAACAACATTGCGCAAAAACGAGATAAAAAAGAATAGATTCAAAAAATGGGTATACGAGCATATAATGGATGGCGTAGAAAAGATGTTTGACGGGCCCTGCGCGGAGCGCAGGGTGGTGCTGGAAAAAATAGCCGTAGAGAAAAATTTTCTTTTAATAGGCGCGGGCAATAAATCAGAGGACATGACCGGCTGGTTTACCGTGGACGGCATAGACAACATGCCCTGTTCTCCCATCAACTGCCTGTATAAGACCCAGGTGAATCAGCTCGCTGAATATCTGGGCATGCCAGACGCCATAATGAAGAGGAAGCCGACAGCCGATGTCCTGAAAGGCGCTACAGACGCGCTCGCGCTTGGCATGGGCTATGACAAGATAGACTTGGCACTTTACGGCATAGAGCATAATCTTTCCGACGAAGATATCTCGGTATACGGCCTTACTATACCGGAGATAAGAAAAGTGCGCAGGATTTACTTCTTATCTGCCTGGAAAAGAGAAGATAATGTAAAATATTATGGACGCTTTTAATCGTAATCGCGAGCCCCGCCGCCTCAAGCCTGCTTGTTCAGGCCGGGGCTGGGCTACCCTATGTATACTTGTGCAGCCCCGGCCTGTAACTAATCGCTTCCTGCCGGCAGGCAATGACAAAATAGAAAGCGCCCAATTATCTTGACACCGCCAAAGAGAAGGGCAGTGATACAAAGTCAGATTTTATTAAGTGAAAAAGATAATCTTAATTATTCTTGCCTTTTTATTTATTTTAACAGCCGCCTGCCTGACATATCTTAACCAGGTGATATTGCCTGAAAAGATAAGGAATTCTTTGATTGAGGCCCTCTCGCGCTCTACCGGTAAGGCCGTGTCAATCGCCTCGGTGAGATTGGATATATTCAAGGGCCTTGTCATAAAAGACCTCAAAGTTTCCGACCAAGATATTGTTATACTCGCCTCAAAAGACGTATCCTGCAGGTTCCTGATCATGCCGATATTTAAAAAAGAGGTTATCGTCTCTACCCTGAAATTTGACTCGCCGCGGATACTTGTAGAGCGCATGCCGGATAATTCGATAAATATAGCAGAGCTATTCTTTAAAAAGAAGGCCACTCTTATGGACGGAAAATTCACACTGACGGTTTCAAAAATAATTATTTCCAAAGGCAGTATAACTTTTAAGGACGACACGCTCATTCCGGTTTTTATGAAAGAGATAAAAAATACGGATATCGAAATAAAATCACAGCTTCCTGACAAAGTAGCGTTCAACGCGGATTTTGAAGTCCCGTGCGAAATGCCGATACTTGTAAAATCGTCCGGCGAATACAGCATCCTCAAAAAGGAATTTTCCGCCAGGATAGAGGCGAAGGATTTCTACGCGATGGAATTTATAAGGTATCTTGACGGGAAGAGGTTTAATGTCCCCGACGGAAGGATGGATATCCTGGCTATTTTCGATGCCAAGGGCGATGTCATAGACGCTAGTATAGATATGTCAAGCATGGGCCTGAAATTCTCCCAGGAAAAGATCACAGCGGATCTCGCCTGCGCATTAAAAGCGAAGATAAAATATAATTTCGCCAATAAAGAGCTTATCTATACGGGCAGCGTCGCCGTTAAGAACATGGCCGTTTCCAATCTGGATTTCATCGGCAATATATATGACATAAGAGGAAGCGCTGATTTTAACGATAAGAGATTTTCATCCGACGAGATGACCGCCACAGTATTAGGGTTACCGGTAAGGGCAAAAGCCGTTATTGAAGATCTCCGGAATCCGGCGCTGGACATTGATGTGGAGTCAGCCCTCACTTTAAATGCGCTGGAGGATATCCTGAAAAAAAGTTTTAATATAAATATGCCTTTAGATATGGCCGGAGAAGGCAGGCTTAAGCTTAAACTTCAATATAAACTGCCTATAACAGAGCCGCCTATAGTCAGAGGTTCTCTCGACATCGCGTCCGCTACTTTAAAACCCGAACAGATCAATGCCCCGCTTGAGGATGCAGCCGGCAGGATTGACTTTACGCATAATCAGCTTATCTGGTCCGGTATCAGTTTCAGATACAATAACACTGATTACAGGGCCTCAGGGGCCATCACAAATTTTGGTAAGCCGGGCATCCAGCTCGAATTGAATTCGGATAGGCTCTCTATAAATACGCTTCTTGCCGTTAACGGAAAGCTTATCACGTTGTCAAATCTCGCGGGCCGATACGGCGATTACGAATTTTCCGTACAGGGAGATATCGATACAACCGAGCCGGAAAAGACAATAGCTGATATAGCCGGAACGCTGAAGTTTGAACTTGCCGAGGATAAGGAACCGTTTAAGAGCTTCAGGGATAAATTTAAGAACCTTAAACCATCGGGCATTGTCAGCGCTCAGTTTAATCTGAAAGGTAATTTAAACGATGTGGTCAGAAGCGCCATTGACGCCGAAGTTAAAAGCGATTCGCTTTCACTCTTTGGTTTAAAGATGCATGGCCTCAGCATGGCATTCACGCACAGGAACGGAATAACGAATATCAAAACCATCCGTTCATCTTTATACGGCGGAAGAATAGACTTAAACGGTGTAGTGGACCTTGTGTCAAAGGATAGGCCGTATCAGATAAACGCCGATGTAAAAGGTGTTAAGATAGAGTTATTAAAGAAAGACACCGCGTTCAGGGAGATGGATATATCCGGCACCGTACAGACGCATTTCGGCGTAAAAGGCTTCTCCGACGACATTTCAAGGTTGAGCGCGTGGGGCAAGATAAATATCGCGGACGGAAGGCTATGGCAGTTAAACCTCTTCCGCGGCATGGGCGCGCTTTTATTCAGGAGCGATTTCAGCAATATCATATTCAGGGAAGGGTCATGCGACTTCTACGTCAAAGATAAAATAGCATTTACCAACAACCTTGTGATGAAGAGCGACCTTTTAAATTTATACGGGGCGATGAAGGCGGGCTTCGACAATTCAATAAGCGCCTCTTTAAAGGCGGAGTTCACCGATGAAGGTATAGACGCCTCCCGTACGAGCAATATAGCCGGAACCATCGAGAGATACACCGTAATAGAGGTGAAGGGAAGTTTGAAAGATCCGAAATGCAGGATAAGGCCGGACCTTACCAATGTGATCCTTGATATTGCCGATAGATACTTCACGCAATAATAATATATGATATAACCAAAAGTTGAAAGGATCTAAAATGGCCAGAAGACATATCTTTTTCGGAAGTTTCCGCTTTAAGATAACGGTCCTATTCATCCTGCTGATGTTCCTCTCCGGAGTTATCGGCAATTTTCTTGTCTATGACTATGCCCTCAAGTCGCAGATGAAACAGCTGCGCGAGAGACTGATGGTGATCGCCCAGATGATAGCCCTTAACGTGGACGCACCAATGCTTTTAGAAATCCCGCTGAATGAAAAAGGCGCTGATACGCCGCAGTATAAAAGAGTAGAGAATGAATTGATAAAGATACGCGCCGTCGCGCCGTCCATCGCGTATATCTATATCCTGACAAAAACAGATAAGGAATGCGTCTTTAAGTTCATGATAGACCTTCATCCGGGAAGCTACAAAACCGAGATCCCTCCGGCAAGGCCCGGGGAAGAATATGACTGTTCGCACTTACCCGAGATGATGAGGGCGTTTTCCGCCCCGGCCGCTGATACGAAATTGATAAAAGATAAATGGGGCGTATTCCTGTCGGGTTATGCGCCGATAAAGGATCGTAACGGTAAAACCGCAGCTATCTTAGGCATAGATATGTCGGCTTCCGACGTATACAATATGCAGAAAGAGGTGCATGCGCGCGCGGCCCTTGTGCTGCTTTTAGGCATAATATTTTC
>Ga0315284_10005314_pt1 | contig 18279 bp, 13 predicted proteins | sample YL17G09_16_MG_FD_203696 | JGI IMG/M metagenome (GOLD analysis project Ga0315284, IMG submission 203696) | Sediment microbial communities from Yellowstone Lake, YNP, Wyoming, USA - YL17G09_16 | ecosystem: Environmental > Aquatic > Freshwater > Lake > Sediment | place: USA: Wyoming | collected...
GCAGCCGAGGCGGTCCCTACCGCTGCCGTGCGCAAAAACTGCCTTCTGGAACTGCGTTCTTCCATAAAAACCACCTACATCCTGCTCTGACGCAAACCGCCTGTCAGATGAATTTCTTTAGATGTTCAATGCTTCGCTCGGCCTGTTCTATCGTTCCACACTCGACGCTCAGCACTAAGTCACGAGGCGCATCCTTGCATGCTTCGATAACACTCCTCCAGTCGATGACGCCGTCGCCGCAGGCACAGCCGGACGGCGTGCCCGTCACCTTGCCGCGCTCGTCCTCGGACTGCTCGATCGAAATATCCTTGGCGTGAACGTGCACGAGCTTGTCTTTGACCCGGCCAAGCCATTCAACCGGATCCTCGCCGCTCAGGTAAGAATTGCCGGTATCGAAGTTGACCCCGATAGCGGGCGAGTCAACCAGATTGCAGATTTTCTCCAGGCCGTCGGGCGTTTTGCTGTACTGCTGGTGCGGCTCCAAACCTATCATAATCCCGCGCGGCTCGGCAACCGCAGCCGCCTCGGTGAGCACGTAGCGCATCAGGACATGGTCTTCGGCTTCAGTAGTCCAGGGCGGTTTCGGGCCTTCGTCCGTATTGACTACGGGAGCGCCGCACTCTGCTGCGAAACGAATCGCCTGCTTGAGATAGTTGCCGCTGATGTCGGGCCTGCAAAGTGCCGTGTGCGAGGACAGGCCGGAAAGTTTTATGCCTGCTTTTTCACAAGCCCGTTTGATGCGGTACGGGTCGTCCAGCATAGAAACCGTCATGTAGTAGCCGGCCTCGCTCATCAGCTCCCGGCCCCAGTGAACCCAGGGCTCAATGTATTCATATCCAAGCTCCGCCGCCTTTTCCACGGCCCATTCAAACGGTTTGTCGGCATGCCGGACAAACTCCGTATTCACTCCAATCGACACCTTTCCCATTTTATAATCTCCTTACTTGTGATTCGTAATTTGTCGATCGGCCATTACTCAGCCAACCGGTTAGTATTTTATTTTTCAAATCTCCACATGTCAATAGTCATATCCTCGGCGGCGATATATTCGACATGCCAGTCGAGGAAAAGACAGTTGCTTCCTTTTCTGTGCCGGGCCCGCGCGATTCGCCTTCCATTGGTCACATCCTGACTATCGGAAGTGGGCAGATGCCCCGGAGTCCATACATCGCATCGATTATTTCCCGGATCATCCGCATTTCTGACACATGACACTCAATTCACAATTCGACATACCACATACTACATACGAAACACGAATATGTTGTATATTATACAAAATTATAACTCAAAATCAAGCAAATCCCAAAAAAAATCTCCGTGACTCGATTCTCGTGACTCGTGTCTCATGAATCAAACGACGAACAAATGCTTTTGCTTTTGTTTACCTTTATGCCTTCGGACACCTTCAATTCATACAACATAGCGGTTATAAGTGGAAAAATTAAATTTTCTTGTTGGGCATCATCGATTCATATCTATAGACTCTATACCCAATCCTCTTTTTTTGACCTTCCCAATTGCTTTTATCCCTGAATGCACTCGCTGATAGAAGGTATTCACAGAACATCCAGCTTTTTTGGAAGCCTCTTTTGGGCTGAGTCCATCGATAAATCGCAGTTTGAGGGCTTGGCTGGCCTTCGATGGCAATTTCTCGATTGCTTCTTCAACAGATTTATTGAGTTCTTGTGACTCAATCTGGCCTGTGGAAGCCCGATGCTGTCGTATGTTAATGATGACAGCAACATTGCTGATTGAGTCCGTTCGAGCAGTTTTTATTGAGTTTGCTCTGTTCCGAAGATATCTGCGGATGATGTTCTTGGCTATACCGAGAAGATACTTCTCCGTGTTTTCACACCCATTATAACTCCCATGGCCCTTGCAGAGTTCGACGAATACATCTTGTGCTAAATCCTCTGCATCTGCAACAGAATTGATACGGGAAGAGATATAATACTTAATGTGTGGGTAGTATTTGACATAAAGAAGCGTCAAAGCCTTTCTGTCTTGCTGGCATATTGCCCGTTTTAACACAAGGCCTTCGTTGATATTTGTCGGCATTTCCCCAGACGCCTCATTGCCCATCTGTCAAACTTTCCAAAAAAGCATAAACGCCCAAGCTCCACTTCAATTTGGGCAGAAAGTCTCCTCTCCCAAAACTACAGCGTATTTGGACCGGTTAATATTGATGTTAAAATTGTGAAAGTTGTGAAAAAATCGTGGGAGTTAAGGGCTTGAGAACTACTTAGTCTCAAAATATGTGTAAGGTAGGCGCTTTTTTACAGAAATTTGTATTCTTGCTTGTTATATGAGGGCTTATACGAATTGAAGTTAATTCTTGCGCCTTACTCTAAAAGAGTCCCGAGCGTGAGGGTTGGATAAATGGCAATTATATAAAGCGTACTTATTAAGTTGAATTAGTATTATTACCAAAGACTTACCTATATCCATATAGGTAAAGTCTTACAATGTTGCGATCCTCTCGTTCATTTTCAAAGAAGTCAATATAAGAACTCAAAAATCCCTTTTCTGAGGAAGGCAAGCAATTTCCATCAATTTCAACTATCAAACTAAGAGTATTCTCAGTAACTTTTTCATTATTTGGAGACGCGGTAATGGCCTCGGAAAGTATCCCCTCAACTTTCCACTTTACCTGTGTCCATGGTCTGATGCCATCACTAAAAAGGATGTTGAAGACTTTATTAACCTTACCAGAGAAAGGAATTCTTCCTACTGGCAGGGAAGAACGTTCGGCATAAATATCACCGACCGAGCGAAAAACTATAGGTATATGACATTCGGAACCATCTTTAAATGCTACAATAATTTTATCGCTCAACTCTCCAATTGATAGAAGTGTTTTAGGAGAGAGCCTCAGATGCAGCGTATTTAAAGAAACATCTCGATAATCTTTGGAGATATTGATTTCCTTGCAAGCAAGTTGCGGAACTGGTTTAGTGGCGATCATGGAATCACTTTGACAATGAGGATTTCTCTCGCCCGGTAATTGCTGAGAACAAGTTGAAACAGCATTGTTGCTTTTGTTGTATTCCAAGGAGGTACTATCGAACGAAAAAAGTTTAGACTTAACATCAGAAATAGTGTTTTTGAGATTAAAACTTTTTACCTCAGCAAATAAACGTAATGTTAAGTCCTTACCTTTGTAATTGATCTGATTCAATCTGATACTTTCTTTCAGGTAATTGACTTTTTCGAGTTGTTCTCCTTCCCAACCAATCAATGCAGATATTGGTTGTTTTGCTTCGCCATTAATATGAAAAGAAAGGATTCTTTTATCTGGTTTTTGCAGAAAAACTTTAGGATTTATTTTAAAAACACCAGGTTTTGTTCTCCTAACTGCCTGCGTGAGTTCGGCAGTTTCACCTGGCTGTATATTCATCATATTAATAGTGGGCATGGGATTTCCGCAACATACCGACATCTTTTCTACAATTAAGGGGCTGTTTTCATTGTTTACTATTGGTATTGTTATATTCTTTGTTTGCCCAATATTCAAAATGCCACAATTTACGTCTTCTACAACAACGTTATTTGCATGTGAATTCGAGTAAGAACTGAATACCAATATGGAAGCATAAATTAGTGAATACTTTGAGAATACATTCATTTTTATACCCTTTATTAGCATGGTCTTCTATTAATCTTCGACAGGACGATAGCGTTTAAGTTCATCTGGTTCGAGTTTTTCTGAGGCTATATATATACCGTCAGTTTCGATCTTTTCGACGGTTACGAGGTAATTTAGCCCCTCTTTACTTACTATTAGCAAAGTGTATGGCAATTCAAGTATTTGTGGCAGTTTGCAAGATCCACTCCATTGGTTTGCTGTATACTTAAACGTGTGTTTCGATTCATCCCCTATTGATAAAGCCTTAGCCTTACGCAGAGTTATCAAAGAACCATTCCAAGCGATATCACCTTTGCCAAGTTTGGTCAAGTAGTTATAGATATTCTCCGTATCAAGTTTATCTGCCACAGGAGCTTTAACAAGCGCAGCCCGTGCCAGGTCGAGAACAAAAAGCTTATCTTCTTTTTGGGCCACATCCGCATTGGGAACAAATATTTCTCTTCGAGTTTGCTTAGAAGGCAACGGATTCGGATGAATGATCAATTTTGCTAACTCCTTTTGCACAATCTCCTGGGTACTAATGCCCAGGATATCAGCGATACTCATGTAGCAATCTAGCTTAACTTCTGTGGCTCTGTGGCTTATTATATAATCAGTTATAACCGTGCCGGTTGGCAGAAAAACTGTGAAGTCGCTTTCCGACAAATCGATGCCGAGGTTAATGTTTTGAAAGACCTGTTTTCTTTCTATAAGAATCTCACCATTTTCATCAAAGCTCCTGCATATATACAAGAAGGGATATGGTACTCCATCTACATCTCTATAATCATCTGCGATGATCTCTTTAGCAAGTTTATCATCTTGGTACGACAGGATACGACGAAAACGATAGCCCAGCGACTGATCACATTCTATTATTCTCTTAAGAGAATTTTGCCCCTTTTCCGTAAGCTCGATACGCAAAAATGATTCGTCTTCTCCATTGACTTCAGTAAGCTTTGGATTCCAATCATTCGACAGCATATTCCTGTCGATCGAACCCAAAGACAGATCATTGAACATATAACGTGCTGGGCCGGGAGCTTCAGACAATATAAACTGTGTTTGTTTCATGTTTGAGAAATTTGCTGCAGGAATAAGGCCTCCAACATAACTTCCCTGATACAGCAAGATCTTCGACTGGATTACATTGACCTTCTGCTCTGGTGGCAAGTTATTATCCTTCAATAATTTATCAATATCTCGCAGGTCTGTGAGTGTGCTTCTAACGAGTTCAGTATCATGGTCCAGAATAGCATCCACTTTGGTCAGGCGGTGCTTATGGATCATTCTGATCTTATACCGGACGTCGTTTTCATCGCCGCTTAGCGGCTGGTTGTTATTGAGTTCTTCTATATAAACCAAGTGAGCGGTAGTAGCAACATCGTTTTGGCTCTCTGCAATGATCTGACGAAGCTCTGACAGCGTAATAGCGGACACCTGCCCAGCGCTCAACAGGACCGCCCACATTAAGAACGATAGTCGACAGATTGATTCCTGACCTATGATATGCATTTCTCATCTCCTTTATGGCAGAGATTGTTTCTACTTTTATATTATGTAAGCCGTACAATTTATTGAGTATGTCGATGAAAGCCTTGATATACATACAAAAACATTTGAGAAGAATTCTCAAGCATTTAACTGAAGGGCCGCTGTGGGGTACAGCGACCCTCCAATATTGAACTCAAAGTTCTATTTTATGAGCTATAGCACTCACAAGGGTAATAGTAAAAAATGTTATACGTATAGATTGGGTTTATCTCGGCACACCCCTCGACTTTTCCGTATGGACAAATGCCCACGCATTCGTACCACACTTCGTTCATAAGGGTAATCCACTCCATTTCCTCCCAATAATTATAGTAACAAATCTCATCAGGAGGACAACTACCGCCACAAAAGTTCCAGTATTTGTACACGCGACTTCCAACACAACCTAAAGCTCTACAGCCGCACTCAGTAATCATGACTCCATCACCAGAATGGTAACCGCAATCTTCTGCTTTTGAGCTAACAGTGAACATGGCAAAAGCAAGTATAGCAATTAGAGAAACAACTGTCTTTTTCATGTCTTGAACCTTTCACAATGAGATTGTGTTATTAATATAAAACACAATAAGTTTGATGTATCTTTGCCTGAACTCACCAATCATCCAACAGTACAATCATAAGGCTCACATCCTTTCACATCTCGCTCTTCCAAAAAAAGTTCTTCAAATTGACCCTGAGAGCCAAAGAATATGGCCCTCTGTACATGTATTGCCAAAAAATCCGGAAATCTTAGGAAAAAAATTTAGGTTTTTCTGCATCGTTTCATAAGAGCAGCTTTTCAGAGCAGTTACAGACGAAAAATTTCATTTCTTTCCTTAGGGGGATTAAAGGTGTTCGGTACACCATACATATTTATTATTGCATTTTCAGCGCCGAGTTGTTGTTATTACGTTATGGCTCGTTTAAAAACTTAATGCGGATTAACACGCGAAGTGCAAAAAGGTTCCATCAAGCGGCATGATTAAATAGGAACGCACAATTTTATGAGAACGAAATGGTACCAATGATAGTGTCCATCCCTATTATGCTCAATTGCAGAGGTATCATTTATCTAACGTATTGGGATCTTCGACTTACGGCACATCATTAGCTTCAGGTGTCACTACATTGGCATCTTCGACTTTCGGCAAAGCAATAGCGCCAGGTATCATCGCGTTGGGATCCGCAGCAGCGTTTTCTTCGGTTTTTTCCTCATCCTCGATCAAATCGGTGAGTTCTTTCGTCAGGTTCTTAGCCTTCCAGTCGGCGATTTCGTAAACCGATCCCTGATGTTTCGCCGTGAATTTTATTGCATTATCCCGGGCAAGCAGCTTGGCTTCCTTTTTCTTCAGTTCCTCTTCGGATTCAACTTCTCCGCCCTGATTGACAGACGCCTTCTCCACAGGCGTTTTATCGGTGAATTCCGCCACACAGCTCACATATGTCTTATCTTCCTTCTGAGCAATTCTCAGGGCATAAACGGTCGAATCCTTCAGCCGGCACATATATTGCTTTTCGAAAGCCATGTCGGACGATATTTTTTTAACATCTTCAAATCTCAGGCTGGTCAAGGCGGTAAAAACATTCTGGGCCTCACTGCTTTTTAGCTTTTTGCCGGCCGGAATATTCTCGAGCACAATGTCCTGGCTGCCTTCCTTCGTTTTCAGCGTATATTGGCCATTCAGCGAACTTGCCGTCACCGAATCAATATCTTCTCGCTTCGCTGTAATCAGCTCCTGGTCAATGTAATTCATCGCCCCGCCTCCAAACCAGGGCGCGTTCGATGTAACGTAAACCTTGTTGCTCGAAGCAGAATCACTCGATAGCAATCTGACATAACTGCCCTGTCCAAGCTCTTCCGTTTTGCCTATGATCACCCCTGTTAGCAATGACGAGTTTGGATCCGCCTTCATGAACTTAACAACGCTACGTGCTTTTTCCTCCGTAACCTCGAGGTCTTCGTGGTTCGCCGGGTTGTCGGTTACAAATTCAGAGGTCTGTATTTCCAGACATTTTGTGATCAGACTGTTTATTTCACTGGTCTTGGCAGGGTAATTGTCTTTATTGACAACAACGAAGCCGTTTTGCCGGCGTTTGAGAGTGAACGCAGCTTCCCCCGTGCCTATGATTATGCTGTCCACACCGGAAGGGTCAAATCCCTGGATCAGATAGACCGGCCTGGCCGGTTCGGCCCCGGGTCTGTTCGAGATGCGGGACTGCACCACAGCCCATAAAACCATTACAACCGCCACAATTCCCAATATCGTAAGCTTTTTATTACTCATCTATAAGACTCCTTATGCTGTCTCATATCAAGCATCGCTCGCATGACTGATATAATGTCTCTTTCTCATGCTGCTACGGACACCCAGCACAATGGCAATAATCAGAATCACCATCGGGGCAGCAAGCATGTTGGCCTGACGCAATTGATTACCCAAATGCTCGATTTTTTCACGCCTTGTCATCTTGACCTGACGCAATTGACGCTGGGCCTGATGAATCTTCAATTCAACTTCCTGCTTCTTCCTGACGATCGAGCTGCCGAGGACCTCTTCCTGGCCCTCTTTCGCCGTAGCCAGAATCGACTGCAGTTCGCCCTGGAAACCGGCAATCTGCAGGTTAATTTTTTCTACCTCTTCCGCCGTCTCGGCCTCCGCTTTCCGCTCGATTTCATCAACAACCGTAAAAGGCCGCTTGAAGTTCCCTCTGGACCTGATGGAAACCAGATCGCTCGAACCGCTTAAATCGTCAATCGCGTTCAACATCAAAGTAGCGTTATCGCCAACGACTGCCTTGCCGAAGAAAGAACTCTGGTATGCGATATTATCGCTGATAAAGTCAACATCCGAGAAAACGACCACCGCGCATTCTTCCCCGGCTTCTTTCAGACCCGTCAGCAGCCTGGTTGTCTTTTTATCCTCGTTCGGATCGGCAGGCGTTTCAGAAGATTTGTTTTCATCGGCGGCAACCTCAATCTCAACGCCATTGGGGAAACTGCTCTTGAGACGGCCCGTAATCAAATAACCCATTGTCATCGGCTCGGTCCCGTCGGCGAACTTCTGCATTAAGCTCGGCCCATCCAGGATCATCAGCTCGTACGGGCTGCTGATCGTAAATGTGCCGCCCCTGTTTGACGTTGTGACAAGCGGCGTTCGTTTAATATTGAGGTCGCTTTCCTTTGCTTCATTCGAATCCGCAACTTTCTTCAGCACCCCGGAGAATAATATTCTGACCTGGTTAAGCTCGGCCGTGATAACATTATCTTCAGCGAAACATTTTCCTTCCGGCGTCAGGTTCAGATAACCGATGATTCTCTCCGGCCTCTCGTTGGCGCGAATGGCGGCCAAAGATGCAAGGCTCCTGTCCCCGGCAAAAGTATTAGCCGGCATTTCAAGGCCCCAGGTTCGCAGGAGCGAATCCAGTTCCGAGGCGCTCGAATGTTGCATCTGCATTTGCATCTGCATCTGCGGGGCCCTGTCCGAAAAACAATAAGGATCGACACAGACAATCGTCCTGCCGCCTTTGAGCACATACTGGTCAATCGCAAACAACGTCTTCTCCGGCAGATCCTTGGGGTGAATCACCAGCAGTATATCGACATCATTGATATCGTTTACATCCGTAGCGACCGTTTCGACTTCATACTGCTGGCGCAACTGTTCGACAATCGTCCAGGCCGGTTTGGGCTGCTGGCCCTGCCGCATCATCATCTCAGCCATATAACCGGTAACATCGTCACCCATAACGGGCAGGGAGCTCATGACGCCGATCTTCTTTTTCTGCCGGGTCACTGCCGTATCGATCAGGTAGCTTATATCATATTCGAGAAAATTCTGCCGGTCGGGCGAGAAAAACGGGATCGCCTTTTCCACTCCGAATTGTGTCTGCACCACCAGGCCGAAGAAAAAGCTCTCCTCTTCGGTAATCGGGAACCGCCGCAGGCCATACTTCAACGCCTGCTCCTCATCATCGGTGAACGGCCTCGGGTCTACCACCTCCAGCTCGACCATCCCATTTGACACTGCAACATATTCTTCCAGCAATGCCCTGACAAACTCGTAATAATTGTTGAAGAAACGAATCTGGTCCGGTCCTTTCAGGGCGGCGGTCTTTGCATAGTAGAGCCTGGCTCGAATCGGCTGGTTCAGCTTGGCCAAAATCGCCTTTGTCCCATCCGACAGCGTATAGAGTTTCTGGTCCGTAATATCCAGCTTCAACGGCTTTCCAATACTCTGGCAGATACTGATGGCCGAGAATACAATCACCAGGACAAAGCCCGCTCCCAAAATTGCTCGTATCGTTCGGTTCATTATTTGGCCTTCCTTTCATCCAAAACAATACTACTGGCGGCAATCCACCCAACGATCAATAATACAAAATAAGAAAGGTCTCCAAACTTCAGCACGCCCCTCTGGATTGACTCGAAGTGTTTCTGAAAGCTCATGCTCTCGATCGCCGAGACCATGCCGCCTGGCAGGAACGTCGAGAAGTAACTCAGCGTCGACGGCATCCCTGCGAAAACAAGCACCGCACAGGCAACCACCGAGAGAACGAAACTGATGACCTGGTTCTTGCTGACCGCTGAGAAAAAACAGCCGATTGCAAGAAAACCGCCCGCCATCAGCAGGCTGCCGAGATACCCGGTGATAATCAGGCCTATATCGGGATCGCCGAGATAAGCAACCGTAATCACCATGGGAAAAGTCAATGCCAAAGCAATGCCTAAAAACAGCCACGCCGCCAGGAACTTGCCCAGGACCGCCTGCGTAATCGTTATCGGCAGAGTAAACAGCAGCTCGATCGAACCGACTTTGCGTTCCTCAGCCCACATACGCATCGCCGTGGACGGCACCATGAAAACAAACAGCAGCGGCAGATTCTGAAAAAACGCGCTCATGTCCGCCTGCCGCATTTCATAGAAGCCCTGCTTGAACGTCAGGTACCCCGAGAAAAACAGGAAGATGACAAGAAACACGTACGCAAGAGGCGTCGTAAAATAACTTTTCAGCTCTCTTTTGAATACGGCCTTAAAACTATTCATATTGCTACTCCTATGTAAAAGTGCAACAGCACGCTTATTACTTATACTAACGATGCACTTTCCGACTTGGTAATTCTGCGAAACACGCCCTCAAGACTGCACTGGAACTTTTCCTTCAACTGCTCAGGCGTTGAATCGGCCAGTATCCGGCCTTTGGCAATGATAATCGTCCTCGAACAGATAGCTTCCACTTCTTCGAGAATATGAGTCGAGATAATAATACACTTGTGCTTTGCCATCTTGTGTATCAGCTTTCTGACCTCATGTTTCTGATTGGGGTCCAGCCCATCGGTCGGCTCATCAAGAATGAGCACATCCGGGTCGTGCATTAACGCCTGGGCCAGGCCCACACGCCTTTTATATCCCTTCGACAAGGTCTCGATACTCTGATGGTAAACCGAATCAATCGAACACATCGGAACAATCCGGTCGAGCGTCTCCTTGCGGTTTTTGCCCCTGATTTCTCTGACGTCACAAATGAAGTTCAGGAAAGCCCCTACCGTCATTTCGTTATATGCCGGCACATTTTCCGCCAGGTATCCGAGCGACCTTCTGACATCGATGGGATTCTGTAAAATATCGTGCCCGCAAATGGTCGCCGTACCGCTGTCGGGCTTCAGAAAGCACGCCAGGATGCGCATCGCGGTCGTCTTGCCGGCCCCGTTAGGCCCGAGAAGACCCAGGACTTCTCCTTCTTCAGCATTGAATGAGATGCCGTCAACTGCAACGACCGGCCCGAAACTACGCCGAAGTTCTTTGACCTCTATCATGTCCATCTCCACAAAAACACGTACCAATTTTCAGCCCGTCATATCCCCATAGCTTACAAGGATGTATAAATTTACTCAAAAATTCTTGACAGTCAAGTCTTATCTCCGGATTATTTTGCTCAGAATCATTAACCGTTATAATCATTTATCGCTGACTACTATCGCAATGAAAAATATGTTCGGTATCGCGCCGGGTAAATTTTATGCCGGCTCATGGAACAAAGCGAAGCTGCACAGCCCCTCGACGGACAAATCCGTTGTAGATATCTGTTCATACAAAAAGCCCGACCTGTCGGTCGTCGATGCTTCGGTTGCTTTAAAGGTCATGTACCTGGCCGGCAAACATAAGAACATCGGGCTAATCCTGGCCGGCTTCGATCCCGTCGCCGTCGATACCGTCGGCAGCGAGCTGCTCGGCCACAATCCCAAAAAGCTGCCCTACCTGACCCTGGCCAACGGCCTGCTCGGATCTATGGACAATATAGAAATAGTAAAAGGCTAATACCACAAACCGGCTATCGGTCGTCTAACTCCAGCCAGATCCCGCAAAAGGTTTTCCTGCCGGGATTCACCAGATATTTATTCAGACACGTGCCGTCTTTACGGTATTCGCCTTCCAAACACTCCCACGCACCGGCAACCTTGACGAGAAGATTCCCATCGTCGCTGAGCATCAACAGCCGCCCCGATTTCTCGAACGGTATCAAAGCCTCGGGACTGAATTTTTTTCTCAGGCTTAGCTCCCGCTCCAGCACCGGCGGAGATTCCGGCTTGCCCGACCAGCGATACAATGCGAATCCCTCTTCCTCATCAGGGCCGCCGGCAATTACAAAACAGGCCTTGTGGAAATGCGAATACTCCATGCTTCTTATCCCGAGACCTTTCAAATCCCACAACATCGGCTCGCCGAAAACCGGCGCCTCGCCCTTCTCGATGACCCGGTCCGGATTACACAAAGGCATAACAATCGCTTTTGTGCGACCATCCTGCTTGTCTTTGGAGCGCGGATTTCTGAATCCGATATAGAGTGTCCCGCCGTCGGCCGATGCGCAAAGTCCCTCGATATTGAGCCCCTCATTTTTCGGTGCGAGTTTCTCACTATCCTTTTTCTTCAGCTCCTCGCCAAATCGAGTCGCTTTATCCAATTCGAGTCGGCGGGCAGCCTGATTTTTCAAAAGCTCATGAACCAGGGTTTCGCATGGCTTACCTGCCGGGCGTAATTGTATGCTTCCGTTTTCATTGAGCAGTTCTGTAGCGAAAAATCGGTACCGGCTGGGTCGCAGCTTGCCGTCTTTATTTCTGCCGTGGGACGTAATCCAGTAGATGCGCCGACCAATTATCGTCGCGGCCTCAATGTCCGCCTCCGGGTAGTCCGGCTCAATGCCAAGGAACGAAGTCATATCGAAGGAGCCGACAGGCTGCCCGGTTTTGCCGGTTTCGTAAATCCGCAATATATTGTTCTCATCATCGGCCACTACGAACATGTCTTCGCCAACCGCTACGGCAGCAGATGCATCGCTGGCCCCGCGAAAAACGAGAACTTCATCAGCCTGCACGTCACAATTTGCAGGTCTTACCACAACAAACAAAATAATGAGTACAATCTTGTTCAGGACTTTCATTCGAAGCTCTCATAACAAAACAGCAAAATACATATAATACCAATTGTTATTAGAAATTGCGCTTTTGTCATCTCGACCGAAGGGCCGCGGAGCGGCCCGCAGTGGAGAGATCTGGATGCGAACGAAAAGCAAGTTTAGTCACAATCCAGATTTCTCGACTTCGCTTCGCGGAGTTTACCCTGAGCGAAGCCGAATGGGCTCGAAATGACTCAAATAAGCGCACTAATTATATACAATTCGTATAACGACCGGCTTAGATTCTACATTTAACCGTAAATTTCAGCCAAGGAATTCTTCACCTTTAACTGCCTGATAAATCTTCGAGCCTTTTGCCGATTCTCACATAATTATGAAGGGGCCTATACCGAATCAGTTGGTATAGGCCCCGAATTAATATCACTTCATATCATTCTCACAAAAACTATTCTGCTACTCGGCGGCAGTTCTCGACCGGTACAGCCGGATGTCGTCAAGGAACATCTTGCCCGCACCGCCTGGCGTAGTCATGTTGCCTTTGGTGCCCAGGCCGATCGCGATTCTGTCGACGTCGGCAAGGCTTATGCCCTGATCCGCGAAGGTTTGCAGGGGGATGACCCACTCCGTCCAGGTGTCAATCAATGCTGCATCGGGATTATCATGGACTACTACGACAGGATTGCCGGCGCTGTTAGCCAAAGCCACGTACAGCGGCTCGGCATCGTTGCTGGATATGCCGACATCCTGGTTCGCCCACTGCGGACCGACCGAGCCGGTTGTCGTGACATTTGTGAATACGGCCTGGCATGTAGCTGATGCGTTATGACTGGTCACTGCCAAACCTATATAGACATTTGTACCCATCTGAATGGGTTCCGCCACACCCTGCAACTGCCATGTAGAGCCGTTGGCTGAACTGTACGCCTTGAAGTTTCCGGCCAGGTCACGCTCTATCTTCACCCAGTATGGAGCAGTGATCGCAGCAGTTGTATCGTCGGCACTGGCACCGCCCGTCTCGGGGCGTCGCTGGAAGGACACACCTGAAGCATAGCTTACAATCATCATCGCGTGTTTCGAGTCCGCATTCAGCGTCTCGCGAATCATCACGCCGGCCTTGGCCCAGTTGTCCGTATAACTGATGCTCTCGACCCTTGCTACAATTGAGCCGGCTCCGTTGAGTGTTTTGTAGGCAAAGTGGAACTCATCGTGGAAGCCTGTTCCAACACCGCTGACGTCCCAGATATCTGCGCCGGAGGCGGTCATTTTGTAAGTACCGGCCGGGCCCTCGACGAAGCTGCCGACGGATCCAGGATAACCTCTGAACCACAGCGACAATTCGGCAACGCCTTGCTCTGTCCAGTCTGGCTGGGCAATCAATGTCAACTCTACTTCTGAATAGTTGGCATAGCCCTGCTTATTATTGTCGTAAACAAGCGGCATCGATTTAAGACCACCATGGACGATAGTTTCCTCGGTATAAGAAGAAGTATTTTCGTCGCCTACAGCCGAGCCGGTCCCATTGCCAAGGTAGGCCGGTTCATTATCATGCTCAACATAGCCAAGCCCATCTTTCCACGCCCACCATATCTGGTTCTCTTCGACATTGTAGCTCTCGAAATCGTCAATGACAAAGAAATCGCCGGTTGTAAAGCTCCAGACGTTACCGATCCAAGGACTGTCTGGATTGACGCCGTTGACTTCATCGATCCGCCAGTAATAAGGCGTTTCCAACAGAAGTTTACCGGGATTATAGCTCTCTTCGCCGAGGGCTTTTGGGCCCTTGTATTCGGGCGAGGCTTTAGTGGCATTCTTTACGGCGTCCGCATTCGTGCCGAAGTACACCTCATGCGAGGCGGCAACGGCTCCCGCATTCCAGCCAAGAATCCGGGTTGGTTTTACATCCACATCGCCATCAGCCGGATTCGGGCCGCTGACGGCGCCCTCGGTAGTAAAGCTCCAGACGTCGCCTTTAAGCGTTTCTGGGCCATTGAACTCATCGACACGCCAGTAGTAAGTCTTGGCCAGCTTAAGTGGGCCTGGACTGTAGTTAGTAAGTCCTGATGCCGTGCCCCCGGTGGCATTACTGACAGTATCAAAATCTTCGCCGAAGTAAACGGTGTGCAATTTAGCACCGAAACCTGCCGTCCAGCCAAGCTCTACATTCAGGTCGACAAATTCGGCACCTTCAGCCGGATTGGGGCTATAGGCTGTCTTGGGTACAATCGTAAAGCTCCAGACGTCCCCCTTCAACGGACTGTTCGGGTTTGTGTCGTTAACCCCATCGATTCGCCAATAGTAGGTAATACCGTTGACAAGACCATCCGGATAAGCATACCCGGGAAAGCCGGCAACATAAAACAATGTGTCCTGGCTGACTCGGAACGTATCGCCGGTACCGTTGTTCACGTCGTCGAAATTATCGCCCATATACACATCGTTCGTAACTGCAAAACTTGCCGGCGTCCACGAAAGGTTCACCCAAGTGTCCATAACCATGGCACCATCAGCCGGAAGTGGATTCCTTGCTTTGGGGGGGCCATACAGCGTTACATCGTCAAAGGTGACGTAGGATTCCCCCTGTTCCCCTGACATTTTTATCCCGATCTTTTTGCCGGCATCTGCAGCGGTGGCGGTATATACTAAGCTGACCTGCTCCCAGCCAGCCAACAGTGCGAGGCCATTTGCCTCAATCAGGTTGATTTTGTAATCTTCTCCGGTAAAGTAAAGCCTCCAACCGTCGGCGTAGCCCTCCCCTGGCCACGCATTTCCCACCCAGACGCTTAATGTGTACGTTGCGCCTTCAATAAATGTCTCGTCCAGAATCTGGTAGATATAGTCAAAGACCGTGCCGTCGGACGGGTACGCCTTGAAGTTGCCGCTCCGGGCCGGCAAATCGCCATCCCAGTAATGGTAATCAATATAGGCGCCGTCGCCGGGGCCATAATCATTTTTCCACGCCCCGGTATAGCCACTATCGCCAATATATATCCAATCACCCACATTATTCAGAACGTGGTCCTCAAAACCGGCATCCGGCACAGTGATGGCTTGCTCGTTCGCCGTCGCAGGCGAGAACGGCAGACACACTACCATAACAAATCCCACTATTGCATAAATTAACGACTTCCTCATTGTGGTACCTCTTTCAAAGTGAAATACTGAAAAATTCTTAACATCGCGTTCTTTCAAAAAAACTGTAGCTATTCATAGGTATTTCGACGGCACCGAGCAACACACCTAACATCAAATCGGCTAAAGCGGCATTTACTCCTCGGCGGCAGTTCTCGTCCGGTACAGCCGGATGTCGTCAATGAACATCTTACCCGCACCGCCCGGCGTCGTCATGTTGCCTTTCGTCCCCAGGCCAATCGCGATTCTGTCAACATTGGAAAGGTTAATGCCCTGGTCTGCGAATGTTTGCAGGGGTATGACCCACTCCGTCCAGGTGTCTATCAATGCTGCATCTGGATTATCATGGACTACTACGACAGGATTGCCGGCGCTGTTAGCCAAAGCCACATACAGCGGCTCGGCATTATTGCTTTGTATGCCGATATCCTGATTGGTCCATAGCTGGCCGGCGTTACCGGTAATCGTGACGTTGGAGAACTTAGCCTCGCATGTCAGGCCGGCATTGTGGGCTGTCACCGCTAATCCGATATAGGCATTCGAGCCTATCTGGAAGGGTTCCGGCTGGCCCTGCATCTGCCACGTAGAACCGTTGGCCGAACTGTACGCCGTAAAGTTACCCGACATGTCACGTTCGATCTTGACCCAGTATGGAGCGATGATTCCACCAGTTGTCGTACCGGTGCTGGCGCCACCTGTATCGAATCGCCGCTGGAAGGAAATACCAGAAGAAGGTGTCACGACCATCATTGTGTGCCTCGAACCGGCATCAAGAGTCTCGCGAATCATTACACCTGCTTTAGCCCATGGATCCGTATTGCTGATACTCTCGACTTTAGCCACGATCGAGCCTGGGCCGGTAAGCGTCTTGAAAGCAAAGTGGAATTCGTCGTGGAATCCTGTTCCGATTCCGCTGACGTCCCAGATATCGACACCGGATCCGGTCATTGTATAGGTACCGGCCGGGCCCTCGACAAAGCTGCCGACGGATGCCGGGTAGCCTCTGAACCACAGCGACAATTCCGCCACATCCTGCTGGGTCCAGTCACGCGGGCTCGTCAAGGTCAGCTCCGTTTCCGAATACTTGGCAAAACCCTGTTTATTGTTATCATAGTTGAATGGCAGCGACCGTCCGCCACTATGAACAATCGCTTCTTCCATATAGGAACGTGTGGTTTCGTCGCCAACCGCCGCACCTGTGCCGTTGCCGGCAAAGTAAGGCTCGATTCCAGGCGCACCGTAGCCAAGTCCGTCGTGCCACGCGTACCATATCTGGTTATCTCCGGCGTCGTAGGACTCAAAATCGTCAATCAGAATGAAATCGGCTACAGTAAAGCTCCAGACTCTGCCTCTGCTTATCGTGCCGTCGCTATTAAACTCATCGATTCGCCAGTAGTAAGGTCCGCCGCCCCATTCAATACCTTCGGGCGGTGTGTAGCTGGTCGCAGCCTGACGGCCTCGATATATCTCCGGCGTAGAAATATCGGCATTATCGACAGCAACCGCATCGATGCCGAAATATACATCATGCTCGGATGCCTTTTCTCCCGCCGACCAGTTCAAAGGCAATGCCGTTTTAACATCAGGTGTTGTACCGTCCGCCGGACTGGCATCCCATGCCAGCAGCGGATCGCCCCTCATTGTCTTGACAATATCATCGGCCGACAATGCATAGTCATAGATACGGAAATCATCCAGTGAGCCGTTAAAGTATGCGTCAGCGGGGTATTGCGACCTGCCGAGCCAGTTACTGCTTGTCTGGCCGAGATCGCTCGGAACTAAAGATGTTGAACCGCTGGCAATAACCTCGCCATCAAGGTAAAGCTGTATATTTGCAGATGTTACGACCGCCGCCACATGATGCCAACCGGAAGGCAGAGTGTTTGATGAATCTATCAGAGACTCCCCTGCTCCCCCGCCGGTCGTGATGGCCAGCCGTATCGGTCCACCCGTCCCGGTTCGCGGACACAGGAATATATAAGTTCCCGGGCCGCTGCCGAAATCGAAAATCCGCTGCCATGCACCGCCGATGTTGGAGAAATTCACCCAGGTGGTAAAAGTCGCACTCGACATCGAGTTGATAAGCCCGCCTATCGGCAGCACTGCATAATCGTCGGAACCGTCGAGCTTCAGGGCGTCGCCGTCATAGCCGGCCGTCCACTTGGGGCTTCCCATCAGCCTGGCATGGTTGCCGTGTCCCGACCAGTCCAGGGCGGTCGCTCCGGCGCCTTCGTCAAACTTCCACCAACCCATGAGGTTAGGATCGGTAACGGAAATGTCAGGTATCGTTTTGAAACTCCAGACATCGCCTTTGTACGTGTTGGCGCCGTCGAGCTCATCGATCCGCCAATAGTAAACCTTATCTAACTCGAGTTCACCGGGAGTGTAGGTCGTAAATGCTACGGGAACAGCGCCGGCGGCATTGCTTACCGTATCGAAATCCTCGCCGAAGTATACAACATGCATTTTAGCGCCGTATCCAAGTGTCCAGGTAAGAGTCACATTCGTATCTATATACTTCGCATTGTCAGACGGAACAGGATTATAAGCCTTCTTTGGCGGGACCGTAAAGCTCCA
>Ga0315284_10005315_pt1 | contig 18276 bp, 12 predicted proteins | sample YL17G09_16_MG_FD_203696 | JGI IMG/M metagenome (GOLD analysis project Ga0315284, IMG submission 203696) | Sediment microbial communities from Yellowstone Lake, YNP, Wyoming, USA - YL17G09_16 | ecosystem: Environmental > Aquatic > Freshwater > Lake > Sediment | place: USA: Wyoming | collected...
TTTTCTCAGTTTTCTTCAGAATATGACCAAGATATTGCTCGTAGACTGTTCCTAGAATATCAGCATCAATTGCTGAGAAATCATAAGAAACAAAATCATCTTTTGTCCTGTAGAGACCTTGTATGATGTCTCTCATGACAACATCGTCAATGTCCAGTGTGTCACAAAGGTGAACCTGTTTGGGATTGTTTTGGTCGTAAGTAAAGAGCTTACTATCATAGTTCTTATCATAGTAAGCAAAGATTTCTTTGGCTTTCTTCCATACATGGATTTCGTTTTTGGCTTCCCATAACCTCTTTTCTTCCATCTCCCTGTCTTCACAATTTCTGATGAATATCAGCCTGTCTAGGATTCTCTGGATAGCTTCATCCAGTTCGTCTTCACTCAAGTGTCTACTCTGGTTGAGTTTGGTTATGTTCTTTGAAAGTGTCTCTCTGAATACTGTGAAGTCTGCAAGAAGCTGTTTATCCACTTTTTGCTTCTTGGTTCTCTTCAGTAGTCTATCTGCTTCTTTATCCAAAAGTCCCTGCTCAAAACTTTCTTTTGACAAGAGCCAGAGTTCTTCAAACCTTGTCAAGTATTCGTTATAGTCAATCCATCTAAACTGACTTTGCAGGGGATTAATGCTTTTGACTTCTGCATTGAGTATTCTCACATGTTCAAAATCTGTCAGAACTGCCCATGTACAGCCTTTGTACCAAGAATACTCAACTGCCTGTTTATAGAATCTGTAATTGTCTTTGTCAAGCTGTTCCTTCAGTGACTTTGCTTCTAGAAAGAACTTGGGTATACCATTTATTCTGAAGCTATAATCGACCCTTTTTTTGGATATATTCTCTTCTGCAGTAACTTCATTAGAGTTTTCAACATCCCACCCAAGACATCGAAAGAGAGGAAGAATGAAATCCTTCTTTGTCATCTCCTCATTATACTTGCCTACATTTCCTTCATCTAATACTTTCTTGTACTTTTCAACAAGCTCTGCTATGGCTTTCTTGGAAGTCTCCTTGTCCATGAGAGCAAAGGCTTTCTGGTCAAGTTATAAGTTTTCTCTGTATTCTTTTGGCTATGAGACAATATTCAACTGATATTTCTAATAGTAGGAATAGGCAAAATCAAAAGTGAGTATGTGTCAAACTGCATTCTTTCCGAAAAATCCTCAGTTTTGCTTCTCCACTTAACCATGGTTATTTGATGCCATTTTCTAGCTGTTTTTTGGGATTACAGCTGAAAGGCTCTTCAACTGTTTGGCTAAATCTTGCACAGTATCCTTCTTTCTTATCTCTTCAACAATCTGAGACTGCAATTCCTTTTCCTTGATCAACGTCAACGCGGTTCAGAACAGAGAAGTAAACGTGCATGGGCTTGAGTTTCCAGCAGAAATACTTCAGGTCCTTCTCAGACAGCCGATTTTGAAAGTGGTTGAGCTTGACAAACCAGCCGTCATGGAGCATGATTCGCAGGTGTTTTCTGCCCAGAGTCCAATGGTTTGGAAGTCTTAAAGGGTAAGTCAGATAGTACGCCTGAATCTGCTCGTTGGACAGCAAGGTCTGTCAAGCCCATACAACACACGAGCCTTGAAGCAGTTAAAAGAACAGTGCTGAAGCGACTGTGCAGGCTCTTAGAGGGAGAGTCGTGTTAAAATGAGAGTGCAAGTGTAGCGTGCATGTTTGTTCCGAAGCGCTACCCTTGTTGAGAGAAGAACCATTTAGGAGCCTCCACTGGATACTTCAAGGTTCTTTTTGATAGTGCTTTCTCCCACTCTTCTCGAGTTCTCTTCTTTTCCACAAAATCCATTGTATTGCATTAGTTCAGATTTTCTTAGCGCGCGCTGAATTTGACGCTTTGGTGTAAAAAGTTGCTTTTGGTTGGCGGTTTCGGGTCTGTTTCGGCGTTTTTGAACAGGAATCGAAGTGGAACCGAACAAGTGGGAAGCGATTTACATTTGGAAGCGTCTGTTTCTAGGTGGCTGCGCTGAGGGCGGTGCTGGAGCTTGGGGAACTTGGTTTCAGACGTGTTGGGAAATGTGCCAGTGAAGAGATGGTCTGAAAGAATACAGGGAATTTACATTTTCGGTGGGGTTGCCTTGACAGTGGTCGCTGTCGTTTTTGTTGTCGCTTCATTTTGGGGACTGTTTAGGGAAGCCCTGGCAATTGATGTACTGTGGTGTGCTCAAAGCCTTCTCTTCTTGAGATTTGAGTTTCCAAGCTGGAGAGATGAGAGGGAAAGTTTTCTGGGCCTCTTCTTCGTGCGATATGTGGTGTTGCAATGGTATCCGCTGGCTTTCTTAACATTCTCGTTGAGGCTGACGTGCTAAGCATTCTGGTGATTGTGTTGGCAGGATTGTTGACGGTGTTCAGCGTTGACCATTGCCTCAAACTCAAAGGAAGGCGCTGACGGAACAGTAGAATGGAGGCTTGCGGTAAGGATGGATGGAGGGCGGATTTGCGCGCGCTTGAGAAGCTTGTCATGCAGGTTCCGCAGGGCAGATAAGAATTTTTCATGTGAGAAAACGGAGCTGGGAAGGTTATGGCGAAGCAATCAAAGATGCTGAAAGAAACTGTTTTTGAAGGCTACTATTCCTCTTGCTATGAGACGGATTATCTTTCGAAAGAACCCGAGTGGCAAAATAAGGGTCTTGGCGACCGCCTTATGCAAGCATGGTTTCAACGCTACCTTAAGGATCTAGCCAAACAGTGTATTCGTGAGCGAGCCGAGAGCAAGGATGAAGAGCCAGAGGCTATCTATTTCAGCGACTTATTCCCTGAACCTGTGTTTCGGCTGCTCTCTAAGAAGCCAGACACGAAGCTCCGTTTCAAAATCGCCGTGGAGGCTGAGCAAGTCTAACATGTTGGAGTGGAGAACATGAATCCGTGCAAAGTGTGAGCAGCGGTTTCAAGAAGAAGCATGGCGCGCTAGCATGGTGACATCGAACAGGAAAAGGACGAGGAAAATCAATCGATCGAAATCGATCTATCGAGAACCATACTGAAACACGTTTAGGAGACTGGACCTTGAGTGAATCAGAAAACGAAGATTCTGAATTGGCTTTCATACGCAAGAACGTTACGTTGGAACGGATAGAGCTGGCTGAAAGAATACAGAGAGAGCATGCGATGCCGCAACAGGCAGGGGACCTGTCTGACTTGGAGAGCTACTTCGGCACCGTTTTGATGGAGAGTGTTTACCGGGCCCACAAGGGAAGCTTTAAGATCGTTTACAGCAAGGATAGAGCTGAAATGTTCTTGGCAGCGATTCTTTATGTTTTGTTTGGGGAACCTGAATTTGATCCCGCCTTTGTCGATCTCGACCAGCTGGAACGGAGGATATTGGCGGTTTTGAAGGAACGGTTCCCGAAGCCCAGTTACTTCTCGAAGTATGCCTTGAGATACGTGGCCACCAAAACAGGTGACAAGAACAGGAAGACTAGTTGGATAGATATAGGACCATACGCTTTCACCATCTTGGGTGGAGAGATATTCTTCTACTGTACGTTGCGAGCCTTGATCGAAATCTGTCGGAAAGCGTTGACTGACAAAAGTTACAGTTTTACAGGACTCCTCACGTGGGAACAGGGAATAGTGATTTACCTAGTTGCGGAGGTGCCTTCTGGATGACTGATAGAAACGCGCGCGTATCCGAAGCAAGCCAAAGAGACAGAAAAGTGGGTGCGGTTGTGAGGCGAATAATGTGGAATTGAATCTTAAAACCAGAGTCAGCAGGTACATGAGTTACCTTCTCAGACACAACCCGCAAAATCTGAAGATGGATTTGGAAGGCTTTGTAGACATAGATGAACTGTTGGCGAAGCTTAGGCTGCTCATTCCAGTTGACAAGACACTAGTTGTTGATATTGCCAGGACGGGTGACAAGAAACGTTTCGAGATTAGAGGAAACAAAATCAGAGCGTTGTATGGTCACACGATACCTGTGAGGCTTGAACATGAAGAAGACAAGGCTGTCAGAATTCTTTATCATGGAACAACAGAATCTGCAGCCCAAAGGATTTTGAAAGAAGGATTGGAGCCGATGAGAAGAAAATTCGTGCATTTGTCTCCAACAATCGAAGGCGCAATCTATGTAGGCTTGAGAAGGACAAAGCATCCTGTTGTTTTGGAGATCAACGCTGAAGCAGCCAGACATGATGGCTTCAAGTTTTACAGGGCCACCGACAAAGTCTATTTGAGCACGTCTTTGCCATCCAAATACATCAGAAAAAGCATTTTAGAGTCATAGAGATTGCGCGTGCGTAAACGATTTCGAGTACCAATCCAAACCCAGTTCGCATTGTCTATTATTATCTTTATTATCTAGGACGATTGATGTAGGCAAACTCGATTGTACCTCTCTACCTGACATGAGGACCTGTGGATAAGAAAGCTTTTTCAGAAATGCGACAAAATAATAATCTAGAATTATCTTATCCGTCTCTACGAGAACTTGAGCTTCCAAGGCTCATGGAACCTAGCACTTGACTTCTCTCTTCAAGGAACGAAATTTTGGAGTCTTTGGCTCACTAGCTTATTCATATCGGACAAGGTATAATGGTTTGCTTGCTTCCCTTTTCTTCTCTTCTTGGGAAATGCCTGTTACTGGTTTGTGATTCTTGTCTTCCAATTTTGAAACCCACGGAAAAACTGTTGACACGTGCATATTTGGGTTCTTTTACTCATAGCAAGCAAAAGCCTGCACCTAGTCAGAGATCAATTGAGCAGTGAATGTTCAATGTTAAACCATGTTCTCCACTTAAGTACTGACCACCCAGTGATATTCCTGTTATTAAGGTGCTAATAGTGTCTGACATACAGACAATCTCTAGAGATTGCACATGCAAGTATAGGTTGCAGGAGCCATTTATTGTCAGCACACATATCACTCAGGGAAAAAGCTTCGAAAATCCCTTCCACTCCCTCTTCGCCAAAACATATTATTAACTTGATTAACCAGCAAACTTTGATGTTCTCAAATTAGCGACTATGCCCTATCTGCTCTCTTCCCCTGTGGATAATAAAGGGATCTTCAGAAATACAACAAAACAATAATCTAGAATCGTTTCATCTGTTTCTCCGAAGGTTTTAGTCTCCAAGACTTACCGTGAACCAAATATGCTTGTTTTTTTGAGGGAATAGGACTTCTTCTTCATCGAAAACTTGCAGACACTAGAATGATTGAAGACTTGTTCGGAGGTTCAATAGCCAGAGCATGGGAGAAAGTAAGACCAGGAATAGTCAAGGCTAGATAGCAACTCAATGACCCAACAATATACGAATACTTTGAATACCTCTACAATGAAATAAAGAAGAGAGCAGCAACTGGCTGAAGCCAAATAGACCTCTCTCTTTCTTAGGTCAAGTCCACTTAACTCACAAAGCATTCTTGAGAATTGAATTATTTCACATATTAAAGGGGTTCTATTTCTTTTTGTTGACAGCTTCTGTGTCCCCTAGCTTCTGAAAACTGTGTCAATAGGGTATTATTTGTCTGCTCTCCGACTTTAATAATACAAAATGTTATGTTGGCAACAGTGTTGACAGCTTCTATTATGTTTGAATAGTAGTGTCTGTTTGCCGAAATATGCTACTAGGGACCTATGTGTAGTGCTTTTGTGAGTAAATAGTGCTAAAATAATGATTTGATGGCATACACGACCATCATATACCTGTCAAAACTGAGGCAGACTGTTTATGAACTCGCAAAAATGAATGCTTGCATGATTAGAATTGATTTTTAAACTGATTAAACACAACTCTCAAATCTTTTGCTTAACAGTTATCCTGCCTCTGCCCACCGAAAGCAGCGGACATGACAACTTTTTGAGCTGTCTTCTCAGTTCAATATTCACAAAACATCATATCCACACTGACGTCATGCAGATCTTCTTGACAGGATATTGCTGTGTCTGTGCCAGACCCGTTACTATGGTTGTAGCAAAGTTTCTTTGCTTTGTTGTATCCTTGAGCATGCCAGTACGTTTCTATAACACGACTTTTCTTCTGGATGAGCGTTCCATAAGTCAAATAAGTCTTCCCGAGTAGTTTTCCAGTGCCTTCCAAGAGGAGAAAGGAAAGATGAAATCATTGATGAATAGAAGATTGGTTACCGCGGTTTTAGCAATAGCGTGTTTGACGGCTGTATTGTTGATTGTGGCTCCGATAAGGAGTGGCAGTCCTGGTCCCGGCGAGTTTGATGCTTGGTTGGACTGGAATGATGATGGCAAGATAGACATGAAGGACATAGGACGCGTTGCAAGTGCTTTTGGAACAGGCGGACAGAACATCAGCAAAGCAAGCTTGGCGTATGATAGTGGTTGGCTTGACCTGAGAAACGAAACAGGAGAATACTACACCATCACCCACAATCTGAAAGACACTGAGCTTCAAGTAGACGCGCGCAAGATCACTCCAGGATGGAACAAGACCTACGGAGGAATAAACCTTGATTGGATGTATTCTATGGTGCAGACGAGTGACGGCGGATACGCACTAACAGGCAGGACCGAGTCTTTTGGCACTGGCGGCACGGATTTTTGGCTGGTAAAAACTGATGCTTCTGGCAATATGATGTGGAACCAGACCTATGGAGGAACAGGCTATGATGGAGCGTGGGCTTTGGTGCAGACGAGGGAAGGCGGATACGCACTAGTAGGCTCGACAACGTCTTTTGGCACTGGCGACTTGGATTTTTGGCTGGTAAAAACTAATTCGGCTGGCACCATGCAGTGGAACAAGACCTACGGAGGAACAGACTTTGATTATGCGTCTGCTTTGGTGCAGACGAGTGACGAAGGATACGCACTAGCAGGTCGTACAGAATCTTTTGGTGCTGGCAACAGTGATTGTTGGCTGGTAAAAACCGACGCAGCTGGCAACGCACAGTGGAACAAGACCTACGGAGGAACAGACACTGATGAGGCGTATGCTTTGGTGCAGACTGGCGACGGAGGATACGCACTAGCAGGCATGACAACTTCTTTTGGCGCTGGCAGCGCTGATTGTTGGCTGGTAAAAACCGACGCAGCTGGCAACGCACAGTGGAACAAGACCTACGGAGGAACAAACTGGGAATCTATGCATGATTTGGTGCAGACGAGTGACGGCGGATACGCACTAGCAGGCGAGACATTTTCTTTTGGCCCTGGCAACGGTGATTTTTGGCTGGTAAAAACTAATTCGGCTGGCACTATGCAGTGGAACCGGACCTACGGAGGAATAAACCGTGATGGGGCGTATGCTTTGGTGCAGACGGGTGACGGTGGATACGCCTTAGCAGGCTACACATGGTCTTTTGGTGCTGGCAGCAATGATTTTTGGCTGGTAAAGACTGATGCTTCTGGGAACATGCAGTGGAACAAGACTTACGGAGGAACAAGCCGTGATGAGGTGTATGCTTTGGTGCAGACTGGCGACGGAGGATACGCACTAGCAGGCTACACAGAGTCTTTTGGCACTGGCGACGACTTGGATTTTTGGCTGGTAAAAACTGATGTTGAGTCTGGTCTGGCTTGGATGTACTCATCTGCGAACACTATTACGCTTCACAGGGGAGCAACAGACACCTACTGGAACTTTGTGCGTGTTCGCTTGTGGAAACCGCGATAAAACCTCCTAGTTTCTTTTTTTAGAAAGTTGAACTCTGAAGCATGTGCTTTATAATTCGTAATTATAATCTTGTTTACTCCAAACATTCTCTGCTGAAATCCGTGTGGGAGACTAATTATTCAGTCAAAACTTCAGGAATAATATGGGTTTATAAGTTCAACTAAATTATCATCCAGAATTGCGAGTGCCATGCACAATGTTTTATAAGCTGAACTGATATTGTATAAGTCAGTTTCTATAAAGCTGGAGATGTGAAGGAATTTTGCCTCGTGTGAAAGGAGCCAAATCTGGTACTCGTCATACGCCTCATCCGCTTATTCAAATCCACAAGCAAGAATACATCAAGACTCTGAAGGATTTCTGTGACTGCATTTTTCCAAGAAACAGCTTTGAAGTGGCAAAAGTGCTTGAAGCCGTCAAACAGAACAAGATCGGATACGGAAAGATGCAGACAACCGCCCAGGAACTGGGAATAGACTACAACAAGTTCAACGCGATCATAAGACGACTCAAAGACCTAGGAATCCTAACAAGAAACAGCACATTCAGCGAAATATTCCAAGACAAAATCACGGCGATAAGCATATTCTATGGCCAATATGCAGGCAAAGCAAACCCTGTGCAGGAGGCTCTGGACGATGCGAACGAATACTTGAAGAAGAAAGGGTACAGTGGAAGGTTTGAGCCCCAGTACAAAACATCAGAGGATGGGAAAGAGGAGCTGGAAGAAACTGGCCAATGAGAACAGAACCCAGCTAGGATCGGCGGAACCTGCCAAGCTAGATGCAATGTCAGAACAAGCTGAGAAGACAGGTTCTAAGCAAGAAACTGGAAAGGCTGGCAAAAGCACGCATGTGAGAGTCTGGAAAGACGACCACAAAAGACTCTTGTCGATCAAGTCAAACATGGGGTTCAGCAATCTGGCATGGGTAGTTCACATGCTGTTGAAAGAGCAGGCAGAACATACTGCAAGTTTTGAGGCCTTAATGAAAGATAACGTCCCAACAGTTCTGACTGGCAGACCGTTAGCAGGTAAAACTTTCTTTGTCAAACAGAAACTGCTCCCAGCCCTTGCAGGCAGCCCTGTTCTGGTGATTGACAGTTGGAACGAATACACTCAACTGCGAAATGTAGGCTACGAAATTTTCGGACTGAACTTCAAGGGCTTCACTGAGCACATACGATTCGTGCCGAACACGCAGAGCAGAGTGGCTGAAACAGAGGTTGAAAGCATCTTCTCGCATCTTGACATGAAGAGAAGTGAAATGGCACGGTGGATAATCATTGTTGAAGAAGCGCACACATTCAAAAACGTGTCCGCCTTCGCAAAGTTTCTGTACGGCAGCAGGCATGTGGTCAGAAAAATGATAGCCGTAACTCCGCAAACAGACGCTTTTCAAGGACTCGAAACTCTGATGGCATTCCACTAGAGCTTGCATGAAGCCTTTCAACAATAACGAAGCGGTGACTTGGCAGTTGGAAATTGTTTTCGAGAAGATGTTAACGGTAATGTTAACACCAACATTATCTTCCGTGGATAAGAAAAGGGGTAAACTTGCCTTCCGAGTTTATCGATCGGAGGTGTGGGCTGTGGTGGGACCTTCTTTCATAAACCTTATTATCACGGCAGGTTAACTTACAGTTTGGGGAGAGGAGTTAGAGTGTCTAGGAAACCTGTTTCTGCAATAATGTTCATACTACTTTTGATGAGCATGTTAACATTGGCGTTTAACATTCAACCAGTTGAGGCAAGCGGAACCATCTACATAAGGGCTGATGGGAGCATCGACCCACCGACAGCACCGATTTTCACGGTTAACGATGTTACCTACACTTTGACTGGCAACATAACAAGCGACAATGATGGCCTCATGATTGAGAGAAACCACATAATAATCGAAGGAAGTGGTTTCACGCTCGCACGCGCTCAGGCTGCTGGAGGACCCCCGAGTGGAAATGCAACTGGAATTAACCTGGCTAGTTTTGGTGAGAATGTAACGATTCGAAACATACAAATCGAAAACTTCTCCTGGGGCATCAAGCTTTCTGATTCCTGCAAGTATAACAACATAAACGGAAACAACCTAACAAAGAACTTTTATGGCATCTGGCTCGGTTATTCTTCCAATAACAGCATAAGCGGAAACAGAATAATAGGACAAACAACATATGGCATCTGGCTCACTCATTCTTCCAACAACAGTATAAGCGGAAATAGCATAACAAACAACTATTTTGGCATCCCGCTTGAGCCTTTTTCCAATTATAACAGCATAACTGGAAACAACATAGCAGACAACTACTATGGGCTCAGACTCTATGAATGTAGCTATAACAATATAAGCGGAAACAACATGACAGGAAACGGATTTTTTGGGTTCAGTATTACTCAGAGGTCTAACTATAACGTGATATACCACAACAATTTCATTGGCAACGCACACCAAATAGTCAAGCACGAAGGTTCTGGCAATACTTGGGACGACAGCTACCCTTCTGGAGGCAACTACTTGAGCGACTACAATGGCGAGGACTTGTATCGTGGATCATACCAAAATGAAACTGGAAGCGATGGAATAGGTGACACGCCCTACATTATTGATGCCGACAATAGAGATCGCTATCCGCTGATGCAACCTTATGTCCCATTTGAGAATCAGACTATCTACATCAGAGCTGATGGAAGGGTGGATCCTTCGGGCGCACCGATAAGACGAGTGGGAGAACTCTACACGTTGATCGGGGATATCTCAAGTGTTGCCGATGGAATCGTGATTGAAAAGGATAATATTACATTAGGCGGAGCAGGCTACACTCTTCAAGGAGGAGGGGACGGGGTGGGGGTAATCCTTTCTGGAAGAAGCAACATCACGATCGAAAACGCGATGATCAAGTCGTTTGGATATGGAATCTCTCTCCTGAACTCCAGCTACGACAAAATCATTGGGAACGGAGTAACAGCAAACTCTGATGGCGGAATCGTCTTCGGTAATTTCTCGTGTTATAACACCATCTCCAAGAACAACATTACAGATAACGCGTGTGGTATAGAACTTGGCGAGTCTTCAAACAACAGCATCTCTGGAAACAAGATAGAGAACAACACGCTTGGTATCATGCTCTACTCAGACTGCAACGACATAATTGGAAATGACATAACAGACAACAGCGATGGTGTTTGTCTCTGGGGTTCCTCAAACAACAAACTCATTGAGAACAACATAGAGACGAGTGACGGTCGTGGCATCTTTCTCGATGATTTCAACTACAACAATTCTATTTGTCGCAATAATGTAACAAGTAACGCTCAAGGCATCAAAATAGGAGGTTCCGTAAACAGCAACAACAGCATATCTGAAAACAATGTGGCAAGCAATGGGGAAGGAATCTCCTTCGATTTGTATTCCTCAGGCAATTCTGTCTGCCACAATAACTTCGTAAACAACACAAGTCAAGTCTTCAAGAACTCAGGCGCTTGGAATGTTTGGGATGATGGTTATCCTTCTGGTGGAAACTATTGGAGCGACTACAATGGCACAGACCTTTATCATGGTCCTTATCAGAATGAGACTGGCAGCGACGGCATAGGAGACGTGCCATACGTTGTTGATGAGATCAACCAGGATAACTATCCGTTTATGAAGGCTTTTCCGTGGGATCAACACGACGTGGCAGTAACGATGGCATCTGTGTCGAAAACCGTTTGCGGACAAGGTTACACGATGCGAGTCAACGCCATGGTGTTCAACTATGGCGAAAACACGGAAACCTTCAACGTGACTGCGTATGCTAATGAAACTATACCCATAGAGATGGTCTCGCTTGAATTGACAAGTAGAACATCTTTGACGGTGAACTTCACTTGGAACACTACAGGCTTCGCCTATGGCAATTACACTCTGAGTGCCCATGTCCCTTCAGTCCCAGGCGAAACGAACACGGCAAACAACAACTTCACAGGCGGCTGGATCATAGTGTCTATGGTTGGCGACATCACTGGTCCTGATGGCTGGCCTGACGGCAAGGTCGATATGTATGACGTTGGAAATGTGGCCAGAGCATTCATGGCGACTTACAACTCTTCAGACGGAATGTATTGGCACGGAGTAGCCTGTTCTGTTTGCCCACACAGTCCAAACTTCGACATCAATAACGATGGAAAAATAGACATGAAAGACATTGGCACAGTAGCAAGACACTTCGGCGAGCATGTGTAGAAAACCTCAGCGTATAAGATGCCAACGCGAGATGAGCCGTTGGTATTGAAATATGCTGAACGTTCTAGGTAGGACTTTCTAACTGCAAGTTTCTTTTTATTTAGAAATAGAAATAAGAAATCAGAGGAGCATGAAGGGGCAAGTTCTGTGTTATGTATTCGGTGCCTCAAAGCTTCTTGATAAACCAGGAAGACGTGTGATCAGTCACAAATCCGATCTCCTTGTAGAGTCGTTCTGCGTTGCCTCCCTTTGTTGTCTGCAATGTGTGAAGGGCGTTTCCCTCTTTGACAGATTCATTTATTGCATGAACCGTCAAGATTGTTCCGATGCCTCTTTTTCTGTATATCTTCAATGTTCCAACATTGAATATCCCGCCCGTTTTCATCAAGGAGAACAAGAAACTGGTTCCTACAGGTTTTCCGTCAACATAGGCCACATAGAATCTTCCTCCTTTCCGCATCCAGCCGAGTATGACTTTGTCAAAGTCCTTCTTCCACTCGATTGGAAACTCGAAAATTGTAAAGTCAAGCCTGTCCGCAATATCTACTTCACTTTCGGATATCTCTCTCACTTCTACGCCAGGACTCAGTTTATCTTCCAGCCCTTTTCCCTTGAACACCATTATTGAATCCTCTGCTTCCTTGTCAAACCCATGGGACTCAAGAAACGAACTGAACGTTCTTGGACGAGTCAATGGGGTAATTCGAAAACGAACAAGACTAGAGCCTCTTGATCGAACATGTTTGATCACTGTGTTCAGTAGATTTTCAACTTCATCCTCGTTGACATTGATGTCTGCAGCATGATTGCATGGAAGTATAGGAAGCTCAGGGTAACAGGCAATCACTGCTCCTTCAACATCCTTAGTTTTGGGAACGGTTAGGGCCAACCTGTGCCAATACTTTTCAAGCCTCTCAGTATCTCTCAACTTGCATCATTGTATGACATCTTCTGCTACAGTTTTTATGACTTATGGAAAAATCTTCGATGGGCACATGCCTGTCCCGAAAATGGTGTGAAATGGTTCTTGTTCCCTAAGCACGGCCAAAATATGCCCGTCAAACAAATGCATAATGAACCAACATATACACAAATGGATTTGAGGCCATTCTCAACTATTTTAGGGAAAAGCCAGCGCGCTAACCACCAAGCCTTTCTATTTCCGCCACATGCAGGCAATCTAGTAGCCAGTCCCGTAAAAAGCTTTGATAACTAAAAAGTCAATAACATGCATGTATACCTCTTTCGCTTGGATATAAAAGTGATAGTGCTCAAAATCAATTAAGGAATTAAGGGGACTAAGCACTAGTCACCTTCACTACACGCGTCCTCTGGACTTGGGAGCGATTCCTCAAAGATATCCGTCGGGACTCCAGTTGGCATAGAAGCGCTTCTCTTCGCAGCAGGCTTGAAGCTCTTGCGTCTCTCATAAGCTGCATCATATATCTCTTTGTAGAAGTTCGGATCTTTCCCTCGAGAATGATATTCGTAAAGGTATCTCAGATCCCAAGATTCTTGCTGGTCGATGTCGAGTTTCTCGCTAAGATAGACGCCAGTGGTACCTCGATCAACCAGCCTGTGTGCTGCTGCATAGGGTGGATCTTCTGGAATGAGTGGCGAAAGCCCCTTCGCTTCCTCTTGCAGCGCTTTCAATGAGGCAAACGCTCTCCCACTTAGCAACTCTTTCCGAAACCATGCAAGGTTCTCCATTCCCTTGTTGAAGATCCATTCTCTATCATCCAATTCGCCACTTTTCAATCGACTCATCCAGCCTTCGAATTCACCCAGGAGATATGACCTTAATGTCTTTTCGATTTCTTCATTTCCAACAGACGCTATTAATGTGAATTCTATTTTGTTGACGCATCCAAGGAAACTATTAATTAACTTGGAGTTTCTCGGCTGCTTAAGAAAACTGAGGATTTCTTCGTGATCTCCTGCGATAGTTTCCGGCTTCTTGACCAAATCATGCATTGTATTATCTAGCAAGATCCACTTGTAAGCTGGCATGGAGATGTAGGCTTCTGGAAGTTGAAACCAAACAAGAGTGTGTAGGTCGGGCCCGGGCTCTTTTCCCAGCCACTTGTCAGAGTCTAGGAACTGTTTGAGATTGTTCTTCTTGTGAACGGTGTCTGATCCAGAATGCTTCTGATAGCAAGCCAACTTCAGCTTTCCGATCACTTGTCCAAGGCGATCGGGGTCTTCATGTTTGTCAAAAATAGACAGGAGCTCTTGGGCAAACCTGGCTTTACAAGCTTCCATCAGCCCATTTCGCTCTTCTCCGAGCTTGCTTGTCCCTAGAACGAAAATGGGCACCTCCCAAGACCATATTCGCGCATTCGGAATCGTGATAGACTTACTTACTTGTGATCTTTTGTCTTCGTTGCACTTCACTGATTCTGCCAGAAGCGACCGCAGTTTGCTTTCATACCAGTTGTCTGTGAGAGCATATTTCTTTCCGAAAATCTTCTCGATCTTGAAGTCTCCTTTCAGTCGTATTAGGACACGATTCAAAGTGGGATGGTGCCTATTGTCCCAATCTGTTCCCCATATAGCCTTGCCAATTTCACCAAAAGTCCTAGGTCCCTTGTTTCTTAGTAATTCAACGATTTCCTCATCATATTTCTGTTTTCGGGTCATTTTCTAGCACCAAGCAATTGGAACTAGTATCAGTAAAAGCAATATAAAGGTACTGGTATACATATGGTTCGTGATAAGAGAAATGGAGGAAATAATCAAGACTGTTAGAGCATTTTACAGTGGAAAGCCGGCCTCAAAAATCGTCACGATTCCAAAGGAAATACGCGTGAGACTCGGGGAAGAGAACACGGATCTTTTCATCGTGAAGCTTGATCAAAAAAACCGTATTGTCTTTGAACCCATCATAAGAAACCAAACTCGTAACCGGTGAGGTGGTGCCGATTGAAAGGAACAGACAATCGATTGGAATGCGTCCTTTTCGGGTCCGATCGGCCACGCATGTCACTGCCTGTGCCTTTCCAGCAGAACCATTTATGCCGAGGCGACATGATAGGCCCGCGCTAGCTTGTGAAGATGCTGAACCGAGGAGAGTCTAGATGGAGACTCAAGACCGTTTAGCCCGCGACGTCAGAGCATAAGAGAGAGGAAGAAAATGGGAGAGCAATCTGATCAGAGTCTTGAAAGCAAAGCTATTCATGTCTGGAGAACAGGCAGCTTAGTAGAGTACATTCTGTCCGACTTGGATACACGTGTTAAGAAGGATCGAGCTGTCAAACTCGGCGTTTTCTTCACCGGATTAAGCTCCCATCTCAAGGAGCCTATCAACCTATTCCTCAAAGGTGAATCTGGATCTGGAAAAACGTACAATACGACTGAAACTCTAAGGTATTTTCCTCAAGAGAACATCTGGTATTTGGGGGGAATGAGCCAAAAGGCCTTAGTCCATTCTCACGGTGTACTTCTGAATAAGAACGGTGAAGAGCTGGACCTTGAAAATAGGCCAGTTAAACCCTGCAAGAGAGACTTTGAAGGCGAAGGCGAGTATGAAGAGGCTCTGCGCAAGTATAAGGAAGACTTGAAGGATTATCGTGAGGAACTGCGAGAAAGCTATAATCTCATAGACATGAGCCATAAGATTCTTGTTTTCTTGGAAGCTCCCGAGTTTAACACGTTTCAGATGCTAAGGCCTATTCTCAGCCATGACAAGGAAGAGATAGAGTACAGGTTTGTTGACAAAACAAGCAAGGGCCAGCTTCAAACAATGCGTGTTGTCCTGAAAGGTTGGCCAGCCACGATTTTCTTGACTACTAGCACAAAGTACATGGAAGAACTGGCCACAAGGTCTTTTACAGCTACGCCGGAAAGCACAGAACTCAAGATCCTAGAAGCTAATGTTTTGACTAACCTGAAGGCATGCTATCCTTGGCAATACAGCGCAGAAACCGAAGAGTTCAAGGTCATACAAAAACTGATTCAGAAACTTGAAGACTGCCTTTCAGAAAATCAGATAGACGTAGTTATTCCGTTCAAAAACCTCTATGAGCTATTCCCGAAGGACATAAGCAGAGACATGCGAGATTTTCAGCATTTCAGCCAGTTCTTGAAGACCCTAACGCTGCTTCACTACTTTCAAAGACCATACATGAAACTCGACAAAACACAATACTTGATAGCCACGTTAGAAGACGTAGAGCGCGCTCTGGAAGTTTACAGGGAGATTTTTGAGACTACTAGAAGCGGAACTGAGAAGCGAATTCTCGACTTCTACCACAACATTGTCAAAACTAGACCTATCACAACCGTCAAAGACGACAAAGAAGAGCCTGTCCTGGACAAGGATGGAAAACCCACACTAGACTATAATCCATCTTGGTATCTCAGCCAGCTCACAGCCAACTACAATAAGACAGCTAAGAAGAAACTGAGTGAACAAAGCATCCGCGTTATGCTGGACAGCCTTGACCAGATAGGCTACGTGGATACTCAGAATGATCCTCTGGACAAGCGATGCAAACTCTATGTGCCATTAAATAAGGCAGAGGAAAAAGTCCAGAACCCTCTAGAATACGGTTCTAAAGCAGATTTGAAGGCGAAACTGGAAAAAGGTTTTGAATCATGGAAAGAAAATCCTCTAGTAAAAACGCCTTTTTACTTACTGAAAAATCTCAGTGACGATTCTGGAAGATGGGGAGAAACCGAGATAGACCTGGCAGAGCTAACAAAGTGTATCCTTGAAAGCCAGAATGTTTTTTCTTCTAGTGAAAAGCTAGGAATTACTAGAACATTTTTAAATGAAGAATCAAAGCCTAAACTTGAAACGGAGCCAGAAACTAATCAAGAAGTGGATTCTAAACAAATCTTGAATAATTCCAAAAGGGACTCAAAAAGCAACTTAGGCATACCTTGTCCTTACTGCAAGGCCCAAGGTCGAGAGATGTTCTTCAATTCTGACGCTGACCTTCAGGCCCATGTTAGCACGTTCCATGAAACAAGGGAATATGTGAGCTAAAAACATGGCTGAACGCTGCCCTGGATGTGGCTCCAAAATTCTATATCGTGACGGGATGCGATACTTGAATAGCGGTGATTCTGTTCAGCGGTGGCTTTGCCGTGACTGTGGTTACAGGTTCAGCGATCCCGGCAAGTCATATAAACAATGTCAGACAAATACTAAGCGTCAAGTATGCGAGCTCTTGACAGAAGACTCGAAAAACTTGAGCGCAACGGAAATAATCAGAACCGTTGCGGGAGATCTAAACCCTGACATCAAAGGACGAATCATAGAATATCTATGGCATCTCAAGAAGCAAGGACGTAGGCCAAACACACAACTTGCACACCATAAGGTTCTTTACAGACTTGCAAAGCACGGAGCTAACCTATCCGATCCTGAATCTGTTAAGGAGACAATTGCAAACGAAAACGTTGAAGAAAGCACCAAGCTTCAGTATGTTGGAATCTACACAGTTTTCGCACAGTATTTCAAACTATCTTGGACACCGCCAATATACAAACCCATAAGAAAAATACCGTTCATTCCAACAGAAACCGAAATAGATCAATTGATAGCAGGATTCAGGAAACGGTTAACTACATTCTTGCAGATCCTAAAAGAAACCGGAGCTAGATGCGGTGAAGTATGGCAGATGAACTGGACTGATCTAAACGGCAATATCCTAACGATCAATAATCCAGAAAAAAACAGTCTACCCAGACAGCTCAAAATCTCAGACAAACTTGTTTCAATGCTTCAAAGTCTACCGAAAAAAGATAAACGAATATTCGGGCCATGCGAGAACCTTAACAATTTCAGAGGCAACTACACAAAGAAACGAAGGATTATCGCAAGAACCTTATGTAATCCCAGAATAGAAAGAATAACGTTTCATACGTTCCGACATTTCTATGCTACAATGCTTTATGCAAAATGCAAGAACATCCTCTTGGTACAGCAGAGATTAGGCCATAAGTCAATTGACAACACAATGATCTATACACAGCTAATCAACTTTGAAAGCGATGAATACCATACTGGAACAGCAACAACTACTAAAGAAGCCGAGAACCTGGTTCAAGCCGGTTTCGAATATGTTTGCACAACGACTGAAAGCATCATGCTATTCAGAAAGAGGAAATAGAAAAATGCCAAGGTTTAGAGGAAACTCACATTGGCTTGAAGTAATATCGAGGCCACTGTGGCCACAGTTGTGTAGCCGTGTATGTTCCAAAATCGACTGCAAGCTCCATTCCCACTTTTATCTTCTCAAGCGGTACTCCTCTTACTATGCCTGGCAACTTCAAGCCGTCTTTGAGTTCGACGATGCCCGTCGCGTACGGGGCCATAGATTGAAACTGTGTTGGGGCAACATGGATTATCGTGTAAGTGAGCAGTTTTCCACTAGTCGGAATTTCGACCCACTTGAAGTCGTTGGAGAAACAGTTGCTGCACAAGGGTCTTGGCGGAAGATGTGTTTTTCCGC
>Ga0315284_10005316_pt1 | contig 18274 bp, 22 predicted proteins | sample YL17G09_16_MG_FD_203696 | JGI IMG/M metagenome (GOLD analysis project Ga0315284, IMG submission 203696) | Sediment microbial communities from Yellowstone Lake, YNP, Wyoming, USA - YL17G09_16 | ecosystem: Environmental > Aquatic > Freshwater > Lake > Sediment | place: USA: Wyoming | collected...
AGTTATTATGTCGGGCTGGTATTTTACTCAAGGAGGTTCCGTGAGACGAGTATTTCGACCGCTGCCGCGATGATTAGGAGCGGGATTACCACGGCGATATACGCTGCTGAGGCTTCTTTGAAGGCCCGCCAGCCTGCCTTCTTCCTTGCGCCTTTTGACGTCACTATCGCAATCCCCACCCTTATTCCCAGGGCTGCTGAGAGGAATATTGCAGGCAGCTCGAATATGCCGTGTGGTATGATGCCTGAGATGATTTTTATTGTGCTGATGCCGCGTTCCTGCGCGAACTGTAGTATGAGGCCGACGAAGAGGCCGTTGAGTGCGAGGAGTGCGAGGGGGGTGATGATGGTTATGCCTGTGAGTAGCATTATGAGTGATGCTGTGGTGTTGCGGAGGAAGACCTTGAGTATTATCTCCGCTGTTGAGCCTGTGAGGACTCCTGCGAATGCGTATTTGAGGAGGCTGGGTAGTGTGTCTTTGATTAGTGGGTAGGCTAGTATCCCGGCTGGTATTCCGGTGATGAATGCGAGGGCCGAGTATAGCGTCAGTTTCGTGTTCTTTTTGAGTATCTGTTTTATCGCGTTCATTTTGAACTGCTGGGTACTGCGGCTTTTTAGCCGCAGCCCGAATACTGTTCGAAATATCATATCAAAATCGCTTATAGCGATTTTGAGATGCCAAATTCGCCTGGCGAATTTGACATAACGCACCCTTTAAGGTGCGTTATGTGATTTGATGGTGTTGCCGCATGAGACGCAGGTGGTGGCTCCTTCGACGTTGCCTTGCCCGCAGACTGGACAGAGTGCGTAGTTGAGCCCGGATTTTGGCTTAGGTGGCGAGAACGCGTCCTTTATCCCCTGGGGGATTATGTTTGCCATGTCTTTTCCGATTGCCCCCAGGCCGCCTCCGATGGAGGTGAAGACTATGCCGCTTGCGTTCCAGACGAGGAGCATCCAGAGTATGAATGTGCCGAGTGTGGGGCCTGCGTGCTCTAGTAGGTTCCCTGATGCGAACACGTACGCTATGATGAGGGTGCCGAGGACTGAGGCTGCTATCGCGTGGTTGAAGCCCCGTTTGAATCCGCCGCCGACCCAGTAGCCGCAGAGGGCGCCGACGAGGGCTGGGCCGATTATGGGTATCCAGTTGAGGCCGGTGTATAGTAGGGCGCCGAGTATGATTGTTGAGACCGACCGGAGAATGTTCTGGACTGAGCCCATCCTATAGTCTCTTCACGGTTTCGACTGTGAGTTTCACGGAGTTCTCAAGGTCGCTCATGCTGAAGACGCCGCTTGGGCCGTGGAGGTATCTTGTTGGTATGCTCACGACTCCGGAGGGTATGCCTTCGCGGGTCAGGTAGATGGTTGCTGCGTCGGTCATGCCGCCTTCTAGGACGTCAATCTGTATCGGAATCTTCGCCGCCTTCGCTGCTTTCATCATCACATCCCTCACCTTCGGGTGGGTTATGACGCCGCGGCCTGAGGCCTCCATGATGGTGATAGCCGGACCTTTGCCGAGTTTGAGGCTGCTTTCATTCTCTTTGATGCCTGGTGTGTCGCCGGCTATGGTCGTGTCGATGGCGATGGCCCAGTCTGGGTTTATCTTGTATGCGGCGACGCGCGCGCCCTTGAGGCCGACCTCCTCCTGTGCTGAGCCTACTGCGTAGATTGTGGCGTCAGCGTTCTTGAGTTTCTCCATGGCCTTGATGAGCGCCCAGCAGCCTATCCGGTTGTCCGCCGCCTTCCCGTATCTGAGGTCTTTGCCGATTTTCCCGTAGTTCGGCTCGAATATGACTGGGTCGCCGATTTCGACCATCTTCTCCGCCTCCTTCTTGTTTTTCGCGCCGATGTCTATGAACATGTCTTCGTGTTTAACCGGTTTCTTGCGGTCCTCGGCTCCCTGCAGGTGCGGGGGCTTGGATCCGATTATCCCCACCATGTCCCCCTTCTTGGATTTCACGATGACTCGTTGTGTGAGTAGTATGCGGTCGTCGAGGCCCCCTATCTCCACGAAGTTGAGGTAACCTTCCTTTGCGATGTGTTTGACCATGAAGCCGACCTCATCCATGTGGGCGACGAGCATTATGGTCTTCTTGCCTCTTCCCGCGCGGCCTATCACGTTGCCGAAGTTGTCTTGGTTTACCTCGTGGCAGGTCTTCTTCAGTTCGTGTTTCATGATGTCGGCGATGTCGCCTTCGAACCCGGATACGCCGGGGGTCCTGCAGAGTTGTTCCAGTAAATCCATTTTAGTTTAGGTCGTCGAAGACGTTAGGCGCCTTCTCCTTTAGTAGTTTGAGCATCTCCCTCCCTAGGGCTTGTATCTCCCATTGGGCTCCCTTCTCTGTCCTCAATTTGATGAAGTGGCGCAGTTCCCTGAAGTTCATGGTCACCACAATCTTGCTTGAGGTCGCATTCGGGAGGAGGAAGCGCGCGTCCTCCTTAGGGACGCCCAATTCCATGAGCTCCTTGTAGGATTTCCTCGCATACTCGACCGCCTCGTCGTAGACCTTCTTGACCTTAGGGTCCTTCTCCACCGTCGGCGGCGTCACATAATCGAATCCCGACTCATTCACGTAACGCTGGCTCTGCTGGCTAAAGGATGCTATCCTGTGGCGGACGAGCTGATGCGTGCAGGCGCGGGATACGCCCTCCACGAGGAATGTGGCGCAGGCGTGCTCGAACATACTCAAATGACCCCAGTCCTTCAGGTTCCTGATGAGTTTGACGTTAGCATCCGGCGTCTTAGGCTGTGACGCGTAACAGACCCTCGCGCTTGAGGTTATGAGTTCCTCAGGGTACTCGGTGATTCTCAAGAGAGTGACTTTCACCTTAAGGATTAAGTCTGAAGTTTATAAATACGCTCCCAGCGCAGGTTTAATACGAACCCCTCCCAGACTTGGAAGATGGTACAAGTCACTAGAATACTCCACCAGAGGGGTGGGATATTGCTGCCTCCGCCACATGCAGAGTATATGGGAGCGTTCATATGCAGACATTATGATGTCAGGCGCTACAGACTCACCCGTGAAGGTGATGGTTTTGTCGAGATGAGACCAGACACCGAACCTGGCAGACACGAGACATCCTTCAATTTCAGCATAAAAAAGCCCACATAAGCCATTTAATTGCCTAAAAAAGGCCTGCACTCAAGTATTTAAGCGCATGTTGCGTATAGTATTCCTTAGTTTTGGCTATCGTAGCAGGGGTCAAGTTGGATTCAGGTGAGGTAACTTCTATTGTCGGGGACCAGGTCGTCGTTAAGGTGACCGGTAACCTGCCTGCGATGGGTGCTCAAATATTCACAAGCCGGGGGAAAATCGGCGTCGTCGCCGACATAATAGGCTCTGTCGAGAAACCTTATTTCATCGTCAAAACATCGCCTAACGCCAAAGTCGGAATCGGCGAGCGTCTGCGGTCAAACTAATCTAATGGGGGGAAACAATAAAATGGCGGAGGACAAAAAAGCATCTGGAGGCGGCAGCGTGCCACCAGCCTGCCCGGAGTGCAAGGGAACTAATCTCATCACAGACTACAAGCACGGGGAACTCGTATGCAAGAACTGCGGACTCGTCCTCGAACAGGGAATGTTCGACTTCGGCCCCGAATGGAGGGCCTTCGACGAGGAGCAGAAGAGCAAGCGTGCGAGAACCGGCGGACCCGTCAAATTCGCTAAACTCAACAAGGGACTCACCACGGAGATTGACAGATACGACCGCGACATCCGCGGAGGCGCAATCCAACCGGAGAGGAAGGCCCAGTTATACAGGCTCAGGAAGTGGCAGCGCAGAAGCAGGATGAGCGACTCAGTCCAGAGGAACCTCAGCATCGCGCTACCGGAGCTCGACAGGATGTGCGCTTACCTCAGCATCCCCAACAACATCAAAGAGGAATGTGCGATGTGGTACCGCAAGGCAGTCAACAAAGGTCTCGTCCGCGGACGCAGCATCGAATCCGTCGTCGCCGCAGTCATCTATTTGATTTCAAGGAAGCACCAGCTCCCGAAGACCCTCGAGGAACTTGAGGAAGCATCTGGCGTGAAGAAGAAGGACATAGGGAGGAGCTACAGGTTCGCATGCCGCAGGCTCGGCGTAAGGATGCCGGTCGCAACCCCCATGGACTACGTCCCCAGATTCGCATCAGAACTCGGATTGTCTGGTGAGACGGAGGCGAAAGCCATCGAAATCCTCGAGAAGGCCAGGGAGAAGGGCGTGACATCAGGCCGCGGCCCCACAGGCGTCGCCGCAGCCGCCATCTACCTCGCAGGGAAGATAACCAACGACAAACAAACCCAGAAGGGAATAGCAGGCCGCCTCGCGGGCGTGACAGAGGTCACGATACGCAACCGCTACGAGGAAATCGCGAGGGAACTCGGGATAGAGATATAATATAATGATTACTGGGGGGCCAAAAGGCCCCTCAATATTTTCTTTTATTTGTATATTTTGTCGTGGTGGTCTATTTCTTCGAGTGTGACGGTCTTGTTTTCTTCGTTGACTGAGTAGACTAGGACGAAGCTTTTGTTTATGTGCACGCTTTTTAGGTGGTTGAGTGGGGCCCTGAGGTTCTTGTAGTGGTGGGGTTTCAGGAGTATCTCCTTAGTTTTCTTCTCGATGGCCGCGAACTGCCGGGGATTCTTTCTTGAAATCTTGTGGAAGTATTCCTCCACACTTTTTCTAAGGAGAAGGGAGTACATTTTACTTCATGCCGAAGTGTTTCCTGAAGTCTCTGACTTCCACGGTCGGTTCAGACTGGCGGGACTTCATCTTCTCTATGAACTCCGGCCGCAGTTCAGGTTCTATGAGGTTTGAGCCGTATTCAAGGACTACGTAATCTATGGCCCTGGACTTGTCAGACAGGTTGTGCCTGGCTTTCACTATGTTCAGTATCTGATTGGTTTCCTTTGAGATGTTAATCATAGCTTGGACCATATACCTCACCTATATGGAAGGTATATGTAACATATATTTAAATAACGAGTTGACTTCTACGCTTATATCCTACAGATACTTATTTTTGGGTATATGGTGTTTCTTGAGCATGTCCTGCTTGCCCTCGCGATGAGGCGGCAGGGTGATGAGGTGACGACACGTCAGGTGGGGGATCTCCTTGGCGTATCCCAGCAGACGGCCTCAAGGTACCTCCGGGACCTGGAGGGTGGGGGTTTTATCCAGAGGGTGAAGTCTGGGCGCGGATTCAACATCAGAATAACCTCATCCGGCCTCTTGGTCCTGCGGCAAGTCCACTCCGACCTCGGGCGTTTCTTCGGCTCTGAAATCAGACAGTCGTATAACGGCATCATAGTTTCGGGGATTGGGGAGGGCGCATATTACATAAGAGAGTACTCGGAGCGGATTGAGAAGGCAGTCGGCTACCGCCCTTACTTGGGTACCTTGAACGTGCGCGTCGAAGGCGGCCGCCCGAGCCTGGATTCGCCTGATACCGTCGACATCGAAGGCTTCATTTCAGGGACCCGCACGTTCGGTAGGGTCTCGCTCACGCCGATTAAACTTCACGTGCGCAAACAAAGCATCGTCTGCCATGTCATAATCCCGGAGAGGACGCACCACACTAAGGACGTGGAGCTGATAGCAAGGAACAACCTGCGCATGAAATACGGTCTCGCAGACGGGGACAAGGCGACGATAACAATCGATTAGATCTTACGCTCTGCAACTTCCCCCAGCGGCTCCTCCTCAGAGAATATCTGCGCCTGGAAGCGGTAGAGCCTGAAGCCCTTCTTAGTCCACTCGTCAGGCATGAGCCCGGCCTTAGCGCACGTGTGCATCAGGTAATCGTCGACGCTCCACCGCTGCTCCAGTGGCACCTGAGGCAGGAGGAGTCCACGGTTCAAACCACGTTCGGCGATGAGTCCGTCGCGGCCTATCCTTATCCGCTTAACGTACTCCTTAGGTTCCTTGACCTCGACTATCTCGGGTTTGGTGAGGACCGAGACCTCGAGGCAGATGCTGTACATCTCATCCTCGTGGATTGGGAGGAACCTGGGGTCCTCGAATGCAGCCGAGAGCGCCGAATGCTCGACAGCAACCAGGAGTCTGTGCGATGGCTCCGGGAACCCGATGCAGCCTCGCAGGTCATGGCCGCGGTGGAGTGTCACGAAAACCCCGCGTTTCTCCTCTACGAGAGGGAGAAGCGACATTGGAACCTTCGCCTTCACGCCCTTGAATTGCCCTACTATGACCGCACGCGCGTACTTCACGATATCCTTGCCCTGCTGTTGAGTCAACATCATCTTTGAGTAGCCTTCTTCACCGCGGCGATAATGTCGCCTTCATCCGCAATCTTCGCCTTACCCTCTCCTATGCGTGGGGGGACAAAAACCACGCCAGCACGCTTCAGCTTATCGATGTTCTCTTTAACAAACGGGTTCTCGTACATGCTCTGGTGCATCGCAGGGACGATGATAACCTTACGATGTGAGCCCAATGCGGTCGCAGCCATGGTGGTCACCGGCGTATCGTCTACACCGGATGCTATCTTGCCGATTGTGTTGGACGTGGAAGGACATATCAGAAGGACAGTAGCCTCCCCCCCAACACCCAGCAGGCGGACGTGCTCGACAAGACCGGTTAACCTGACTATCACCTTTTTGCCTGAAGCCCACTCTAGGACGTACGGGTGGATGATATTGTGGGCTGACTCGCTCATCACACACTCGACGTCATAACCCTGTCGGACGAGCTCACGCACGAGCTCCGGAGTCCTGAGGGCAGCGACACTACCGGTTATACCAACCACCACTTTCATGAATACCGCTAATTTATAGTGCAAGTAGGTAATAATAATGTCGTGGAAAAAGAAGCACTCGTAAAAGACATACTAAGGCTCAGGGGAGAGCGCAACGCAGTAATACTCGCCCACAACTACCAGCGGCCTGAGATACAGGACCTCGCCGACTTCGTTGGCGACAGCCTGGAACTAGCGAGGAAGGCTCAAACCACGGACGCTAAAGTCGTCGTATTCTGTGGAGTCGACTTCATGGCCGAGACTGCAGCCATCGTCAACCCGGACAAGACGGTGCTGATACCAGCATGGGAAGCCATGTGCCCGCTTGCGGCGATGCTCCCCCCAGAGGTGATAAAACGCGCGCGGGAGGAGCACCCGGGAGCGGAAGTCGTCATGTACGTCAACACCTCCGCAGCAGCGAAAGTCTACGCAGACATCATCTGCACCTCAGCGAACGCGGTGGCGGTAACAAACAGCATGGAATCCGACACCATACTCTTCGCACCAGACAAGAACCTCGCATACTACGTGCAACAGAGGACGAAGAAAAAAGTCATACCAGTCCCGGACTATGGGATATGCGCGGTCCACCACAACATCAAAGCAGGACACATCGAGGATGCGAAGAGACTGCACCCGCAAGCTAAGGTGACCGTCCACCCAGAATGCCCCCCCGAAGTGCAGGTTATCGCAAACCACATCGGCAGCACCAAAGCGATGGTAGAGTACGTGAGGACCGACACCGCCAAAGAGTACATCGTGGGGACTGAAGTGGACATACTCCACCGGATGAGGAAGGAGGCGCCAGGCAAGATATTCCACCCCGCATGCGACAGCGCCATCTGCAGGAACATGAAAAAGAACACCCTCGAGAACCTCCACGAAGCACTCCTTAACATGCAATACAAGGTCGAGCTGCCGCAGAAGATAGCGGATGCAGCAAGAAAACCGATAGAGAGGATGCTGAGAATCGTCTAATCTGTTATCTTTCGAACGAGTTGATTCAATTCATCCATATACTCGGATGGGCTAAGATGCCTGTATTTTCCGGCAGCAAGTATGTGATTGACTTTATACGTGTCTGACATGACTTTACCAGCTTCCCGGAGCATACTATCATCACCGCCAAGCATTCTAACGAAGGAGACGATAGTGGCGCTACTGAAACGCAGGTCTGTTGCCTTGGCAGCATATGTTGTCACGTCCTCACCAGTTACTGGACTTATGGAGCCGACATAGTCCCTCTCATGGGATACGGGGTCTAAGTCCAGGATTGAACCATCTACTCCAACGTTGCGTGAGGCTGTTGCACCACCCGTATTAGTCTCAACAAATATTCCCCCCAGCTCATATCCTGCGCCATGAGCTAAGCCTACCGCTTCACCATGCCTTGAAGCAAAACCCTTAATGACAGCCTCTAAAGCCGCCATGTTCTTTACAGATACTGCCCTCAAGTATTCCTCTGGATTGAATCCACTACTATCGGACATATCTACTATCGGCTCGTATTTTTGTCCATTGACGGTGTAAATGTATGCTAGTGCCGCATCCATTATCTTCCTGCTGTTTTGTGGGGTCTCTGCCATTTTCAATAAGCGTAATACAGACGATGGCTGGTGCAAGTCCGAGTTGACATGGCCTACCCGCATATCAGCCTTGGCGAGGTAGTTTAGGACTGACGGCCGGGTCAATTTCACATAAGCGCTCCCCAACAGGTTCGGGTCGTTTATTATATCATCGGGGGTTTTGCCTTTGAACTCATCTTCTATCAGAATCTTCCCGGATGTCTTATCATACTCCAACTTGCTTTTCACCCAGGTTCGGAGATACCTATGAGCCTCTGCGGACATGTATTTGCCATGACCGAAAAATTCCCCCACACCCACAAGCCCCACGGACGGGACATACACGTTAGTCATTTCAACAACCTGTAGGGGAATTGGAGCATGCGTTGGCCTGCCGAGCACCGCGTAAGCTACATCCTGAATGGCTGATGCATTGTTGTATTGTTTAACTGCCCGCTCCTGCAACTGGCCGCCGGATATCTTCCTGACAAAGACTTTCTCTTTGGCGCCGCTTAAGAGTTCATGAGACAATGCTACTAGATTCCCTTTACTGTATAGACGCATTACTGAACCATCTGAGACATCGACGCCAAGTGACATCGACCTCAGCTGATTGGGCAGTATCCTAACAGCATATGGGTCGTCTGTCAAGTAACGGTGCTCTATGGTCAAAGGGTCCGGTGGAAATTGAATCAAATCCCTTAATGGATCTACGCTCCAGCCGAGAAATGACTCAAGGTGTGAATTAGACTCTCCACTATTGGGTATGATGGTCTTGCCCCGGGCTAATATTACGCCTGATTCAGTGAATTTGCAACCTCCCCCCTCTCTTAGCACTCTGCCGAATAACTGATTTGGCGAACCTGACAGAGGCTTCGGAGAGTCCAACTCATGGGCCGCCTCATGATTTCCAAGAATATCCCGTGACTCCTCCAAGATACTCATAATCCACCTGTTATCTAATAATGAAGGGGGTGATATTATACTATGGCCAGTATGGGCGGTAGGTACAAGAAGGGTTCTGAATTCGAGCGGCAGGTCGTTGCGGAATTCATGGCCTGCGGTTGGGTGGCCTTCCGAGCCGCAGGGAGCGGTAAACTTGATAGATACCTGCCTGATGTTATCGCACTGAAGGATGGCAGGAGCATACTCATAGAATGTAAGGTCACGAAAAACGACAGGATAAGCCTGAAGCCCGCGATAGACGCCCTTTGTGATTACACAAAAACCGCCGGCTGCTCCGCATACATCGCAGTCAGGTTCTTCAGGAAGGAGCCGCGGTTCTATGATATAAGAGACCTCGTACAAAAAGACAATTACACGATAAAGGAGAGCGACGAATATTCCACTGTGGAGGCCATCGTGAAAGGAGGATACAGTTGATGAGTAATGATACCCCCACAGTAGGGAGATGTGATAGGATATTCGTCTACGGGACCCTCAAGAATCTTAAGGCAGTGAAGGAGTTCTGGGGGGTGGAACCAACGAAGGTCGAAAAGGCGACCGTATCAGCCATCATCTACAGCGCCGGAGAGCAGCCGATAATGCTCGAGGGGGAGGGGACGGTGCATGGTCTGCTATTGACCATACCGGAGATGACGGATAACCCCGGCATCTTCGACAAGTATGAGTCATGCTGTAACAACAGCCCGGTCTCATTCCACTTCAGGAAAATGATTGCTGTGAAGACAAAAACAAAGCCTATGACGTTGGCTTGGGCTTACGTCGGCAACACCCAGCACAAGAGGGTGAAGAAAGTCTGCGTCAAGGAGAACCACATAAAATCCGGTGAGTGGAAACCAAAACACGACAGACTACACGGACCGCTGGAGTAGGTATAGCGGATAGGGAATATTTTGGAACTTTGGATTTTAGTATTCCCTATCCGCTATATCGAATAATCCTGGAACTTGAGGGATTTCTGGTTGGCGAAAGTTCTATTATCAGGATTATTCGCTATACCTTAGTCTTGCACGTAATCCGGTCCCATGTAGTCTTTTTCTTTGGCCGGTTTTTTGGCTGGCACGTATTTGCACGTGTGGCATAGTCCGCCTTCCCGCCACCACTCGTTGAAGCAGAAGCCGCACACGTATATGTCGAAGGGTTTTATCTTCGTGGGCCTCACCTTGTGGCAGAAGGGGCAGACTGCCTTTTTTTCGTCGCCTGCTGAGCATATTTCGCAGAAGGTGTTCTTGCACTGTGGGCACTCGTAGAATGAGACCTTGAAGTCCGCCGCCTCCACCTGGTCCTCGTAGACGCTCACGCACTCGAAGCGGCCGCATTTGTCGCATTCCGTGCGGACGTGTATCTTCTGGTGCTTCGGGTGCTTGATGGACCTGATGTGGTGTTCCTTCTTGCCGAACATGATATGGTATTGGGTTTTACCCTCTTAAAACCTTACTCGGTTATCTTGAAGTCATCCCAGAGGCCGTCGCCGTATATGCCGTCTGTGGGGTCGCTGTCGCCGAATAGGAAGGTTTGCGTATCAGATTTCATGATATCGCACGTCCCCTTGGGCTCATCGTTTAGGCTGACGTCGTATTCTCCCTCCTGGGGCCTGACCTTCACGAGTATCCTGCTCCAGACGTTCGTGTCGAATCTCCCCAGGAACCTCCTCTTGGTTGGCTGCACGCATGAGATGCCGGTCGCCTGGTCGAGGGAGAGGTAGACGTTCCGGTCCTGGTATACGGTGTAGCCGAAGTTGTCGCGGTGGAGGAGCATGAAGTTGAATGACACATCATAGTCTCCCCCCCAGTCCATCGTGAAGTGTGGGGCCTGAGCGACGGCGGAGCGGAATCCGCTGCTTGTCATCTCAGCCGCACTCTTCACCTTGAACGTAGGATGGTCCTGGGCTGATATTGCGCCTCCGCCAGTGGTCTGGAATCTCCAACCGCTCATGTTCCCTGATGAGAAATCATCGCTGAAGATGACCTTCGTGGGAATCTCAGCCGCCGGCTGAGCCTGCTCCTTGCTGACGCACCCGCACAAGAATAGGACACAAGCGAACAAAACGAGGGAACGCATAAAAGATATTGCGTAATATAATTTAATACATCCTAGACCATATATTCCCCATGGTCTTTGTGGAATTGGTCACGCTGGTTGTTTTCATCATCATACTATCCAGGTCATCGTCTTTGGTGGTTGATAATGCGGTGAATCTTGCAGTATTCTTTGGGATTAGTCAACTTGCTATTGGGGTGCTGCTTGTCGCGGTTTCCACGTCTCTACCTGAGCTTTCGGTGTCGGTGACATCCTCAGTTGTGCATGAGGGGGCAATAGCTGCAGGAAACGTTTTCGGCTCAAATATTGCGAACGTTCTCCTTATACTGGGTTTTGGGGCGTTCCGCTATGGATTCAAAGTCGGGAAGGACGATTTCCCGGACTTGGCGTTTATCCTGCTGTTCACCTCGATAATCTCAATCTACATACTTTTCCACTCCCTTCTTTGGGGGTACGCCCTCGGTTTTTACGAAGGAGTTGTGCTTCTTTTGATTGCGGCTTCGTTCGCCTATTACATGCTATCAAAGAAGAGGCGTAATAGCGGTGCATCTGAAGAGTGTGTCAATCGACAGATTGCCTTAAGGTCATTTTTATTATTCTTTTTGGGCGTAGTTGGCGTTATCGTAAGTTCAAGTCTGGTAGTCGATTCTGCAGTGAAACTGGCCAATGTTCTGGGACTTGCGAAAAGCTTCATAGGCGCTACAATAATCGCTGTGGGCACGTCCTTGCCTGAACTCTCAGTTGACCTTCAGGCCCTCCGAAAAAAACAGTATGGTCTTGCATTAGGCGATGCTATAGGGAGCAACATGGCCAATATAACCCTCGTGCTTGGGACGGCGGCTGTAATAAGTCCCATTTCAGTTCAACTGAAGGTATTCATAGCCGCGCTGTTGTTTGCGGTCGTGGCAAACATGCTGTTTTTCTACATCGCAGTTGTGAGGAGACAATTCAACAAAACCAGTGGCGCGATTATGCTCGGGCTCTACGTTGTATACCTTGTGACAATATTTGGGCTGCAGACAGGCGAATCGACCTTGTTATAGTTTTGTAAACCGTTATTTTATTCTGAAGGTCTGGATTACGCAATAGAAAAACCAAAATAAGGTTGGCCGTGGTGGCGGGCGTGTTCACATCCGCTCTGGAGCCCCTATTCAAGGAGTCTCATGAATTTATCTTTCGTTAGGCCGGTGCATTTGATTATAGCAAGTAGTGTTCCAGTCTTGAGTTCGTCATGTTTTGGGACTGGGATGGAGTTGGTGGGGTCTGTTCTGTGGAGGATTATGTGGCTGCCAGACTGCCTCCGGACTGTGTAGCCCAGTTTGTTGAGCACCTTCACAACGTCTTTCCAGGATACGACCGGCGTCTTCACTTTCTATACTGCGACCGTGACTATATCGGGTCTGCCAAGTTTGGTGGCGTCGATCCCCTCATCCCTAAGATAATCAAGATATAAAGCGATGATGTCTTTGGCGTTATCTAGTGCCTCTTTTTTTGTGTCGCCTTCAGTGAAGCAGTTAGGCAGGCCGATTACCTGCACAAAATATCCGCCTTCAGGTTGTGATTGCAGCGCTACTTTAAAGCGTTTCATATTAATTGATGGGCATTTTCAGGTATTAAAGGTTATTGAAATTTTGTCCGGAACGCCCCCTACAGGGGTGGCAGGCGTATTTACATCCGCTCTGGCGCCTCTATGCCCAGTAGGTCTAGGCCGGTTTTGATGGTGTGGCGGGTCTTTGCGACGAGGAGGAGCCTGCGGTTGCGGACCTTTTCTTCGGCGTCGAGGACCGGGCATTTCATGTAGAATCCGCCGTAGGCTGCGGTCAAATCCAGGAGGTACGCTGCCACGAGGTCTGGCCGCAGTTGATTGGCTGCGGTTTCTGCGACGTCCTCGAACTGTAGGAGTTTCAGTACGAGTTTCTTCTCCTCAGGTTCGTTCACTACATGGTCAACGCTTTTAATCGAGTCGAGAGAAACGCCGGCCTTCTCGAGTATCCTGCAGCTTCTCGCGTGCGCGTACTGGACGTAGGGGCCGCTGTCTCCTTCGAAGTTGAGGGCGTCATTCCAGCGGAATGTTATCTGCTTGTTCGGTGTCGTCTTGATGATGTGGAACTTCACGGCGCCTATTCCGACTGCCTGCGCGGTCAACTCATCGCCAATCTCGCGTTTCTTGACTTCCTCCTGGGCTTTGGCGACCGCCTCATCGAGTAGCTCATCCGCTGAGGCTATCTCGCCGCGGCGGGTCGAGAACTTCACGCCCTCGAAGTTGACGAAGCTGAAGTGGACGGCCTCCAGGCTCTTCTTCACGCCGAAGACTTCGGATAGTATGGTCTTGAGTTCCTGAAACTCCACCTTATGGTCCTCCCCCAGCACATTGATTAGCCTGTCTGCGAGGCTGACCTTCTTCAGGTGGTATGCGACGTCCCTTGCGAGGTAGACGCTCGTCCCGTCTGAGCGCGCAAGAACAGACATGCCACCGCGCTTCTCGATGCCGTAGCCGCTCAAATCCAACCCCTCACCAACCTCGTTTTTCACGAATTTAGGGTGAGCGCGCACCTTAATCATCACCTCATCGACGCTCCCGTCCCTGATGAGAGCGCTCTCATAGTCGAAGACGTCGAAGTGCACCCCCAACCGCGTGAACGTCTTAAGTTGCCCCCTGAGGCAGCGCTCGGCTGATGAGGTTATCATCCTGAGTGTCTTGTCGTCTCCGCTCTCGGCGGCCTTTATCATGGATTGCACTTTCGCTGCGAACGCCTCATCCTCCTCGAAGCGTTTGTTCGCCCCCACATATGTGAAGAACACTTCGTAGTCTTCACGCGCGGCATATGATGCGTACTTTGACTTCAGCTGCTCGTCGGGGAGCATCCCATCCGCTAGCCCAGAAGCTATTATAGCGACCTGCTTTCCGATGTCGTTGACGTAATAGTGGGTGTCAACATCATAGCCGCCGTAAAATAGGACACGCCTGAGGCAATCGCCGATGAGCGTGTTGCGGATTCGCCCCACATGCACAGGACCCGTCGGGTTCACTGACGTGTGCTCAAGGAGTATTCTAACCCCCTTACGCTTAGGCTTCCGAGAATCGTTAATGAGCATCCTGCAGGCTTCAGGGTAGTTTATGGTAAAGTTCACGTAACCGCCTTCGGATGAGACCTCACCGATATAACGGTCTGGCTTAATCCTTGCGGCAATCTCGTCTGATAACTCCTTCGGGTTGCGCCTGAGCGCCTTGGCCATCTGGAACGCTATTGGGCTTCCGAAATCCGCCACCGGCGATTCCTTAAGCTCCTCAGGTGAGACGCTCACGCCGCATGCCTGCGCCAACACCCCGGTTATATGCTCCCTGAACTGCCGCATATTCAATACTATCACTGCGTGATATATAACAGCTCACCTACCTGTATGCGTTGTAGTAGAAGTGCGCCCAACTGTTGCTGTCGCCGTCGACGCTAACCTCAAAGACGACGTCCCTGGAGCCCTGGAGAGTATCCCCCGCTATATTGAACCTAAGCCATCCTTGGTGGCGGTCGATAACGTCGGAATAGACTTTGGTGCCATCTACTAAGACGCTGAATCTGATGTTCTGCTCGGGCATATTCGTGAATGCGAGGTCGTTGATTCCATAGATTCCCGAGAGCTTTCCTGATAGTGGGACGCCGTCATACTCCACCCTCAAAGTCTGGTTAACATGTGGGTGAGCCCACAGCGCCTTCTCAAAGACGCCTCCACTGGAGTCGAACCCCTGAGCGAACGTATCCCAGACGACGTTTCCCTGGACTGTGTTAGGCTTGCAGTCCCAACGACTAAAAAGTTTCCCCTCAGTAAAAGGCTGCCGCACAGCATTATTGGGGTAGACGGAGTCGTTACGCCAGATTCCGCAGGGCACAGGGGAGCCGTCTGCGTTCACGAGACTGACCTTCGCCTCATCGATGCGCCGCCAGAAAAAGTCATCAGGCAAGTCTACAGGCTCATCCTGGGCCACGGCATCGAAGCATAAGTGCCGCATCTTATCATCGTCAGTGTAGACCCTAAAAGTCAACCCCCTCCTGCCCGAGTAACCTGAGGTGTCGAGCACATACCGCATGTACCCCCCCATGTTGGGTACGATAATCGTGTCTACCTTCTCACCGCCCTGCAGAACGTCGATGTATGACTGGGACATGTGGGGGCTTGCGTAACCGTCCTCGTAGCCTGCGTATAGCACCAGGCTCCTGAGGACATCGAGGGAGGGGAAAACCACCTCCACAGTCTCGTTATTCCGGGGGTGAGCGAACACGCAGGTCCTCTGTAAACCGCCTATCTTCACGTCCTTAACAGACACCTTCTGCCAATCCTCAGCAAAACATGCTGGCGTCGACGGGTTCAGGTCACAGTCCAAACTGAGCCCGCGCCCATCCAGAATATTCACCTTCGCAGAACCGAACCAACTGGAAAGAGGCCTCAACCAATCCTCCCTCCGCGTGAGCCTGTGCACGTACACGCCGTCCAAGACCCACGTGCGGTTGAAGACGTACTGAGACTTCAGACCTTCAAGCTTAGTCGGCCAGTCACTGTCCTCGTGAATCAACAGTACATTCCTCCCAGAAGGCATCTTCAGGTCCTCGAGGTGCTCGTACTTGAGGATGTTTTTCCCCAGGTAAACCTCCTGGAAGGCCTTGTTGAAGTCCCCCTTAACAGATATTATGGTGTCATAGGGTGTGGCCTGGGCGTTCACGATTTCAGCGCCCGCATGCCAATCCGGGAAATAAAGCCCTGACATGAACTGGAAGAAGAAGACACCATAGAAGGCGACAGTTCCGAATGTCAAAGTCAACACCAGCCGCCTATAGGGTATGCGCGAGATGAAATCCGCACTGAACATGAACAGGATGGGCACAAGGGGTATGAAATACCGGTTACGCACCATCGTCTCCTGAGAGGCATAGTAGCCGCCAACTAACAGTATTACCGAGAGAAGCACGAGGAACCTAGCGTAACCGTTTCTACGATTCAAAAGTACGCCCAATAACGCAGCCGCGACTATGAAATAGAGGAATACGCTTCGGCCTTGGAGATAATACCGCTCAACATACAGTATGTGGTTGAACACGTCCTTGAGGAAGGCAGAACCCACTAGGCTGATGTCCCCCTCCTTAGGCTTCTGGTCTGTGACCAGATACTCCTGGGCAGCCCCGAGAGTATAGATGATAGGAAGAGAGAGGATTAACATCAGTAAAAACGGGACTATGGCCCGCCGAATAGGAAGTTTCCGCAGTATGATGAGCAGGAACGCATAAACCCCGAAAGCTAAAAGGAAGCCGAACCCCTCAAGGCACGTTGCAGGCAGGATGCCAGCGGACACGCCCCAGAACACCTGAGACCATATGGACGGATTCTCCCGGTATCTGATGTAGAGGTGGATTGTAAGCAACCCCATGAAGGCGAATACCATCCAATACTTCGGGTCGAACGTGAACCACACGACAAGAGGATTCAGGCACACAAGAAGGCTCGATAAGAGCGCGACAAACTCGCTGCGGAAAACCTCCAAGGACACGATATAAGTCAAGACGATAAGCCCCACATAGAAAAGGTAGAGTAGGAACCGGATTGAAATCTCACTTGAGCCGAAGACACTCATCCAAGCCTTCATAAACAGGAAGTAGAGCGGCGGCTGGTCCTTCACATCCTGGGCGAGGATCTTATCAACAGGCTGAGTCGCGATGTAAACGTAATCCAACCCCCGGTCAAAGGACATCCCAATCTTCTGGTTGAAGACCACGAGCGTCGCAATGAAAATGACACACAGTAGAGGCCACTTGGAGCGCAACAAACCGAAACCAGGAATAGACCACACCCTTGGCGGATGAGACGACCTAGTATTCGAACGTGCACGTGAGGGACGCCTCTTCCTCCGCTTAGCTAATTTTGAAGGCATAGTACATCAGTTCAACCAGACGTCCCAACTTAGGTTTTTATGCAATAAATATCCGCGGCCTAATGTGGCTGAGCCAATGGGCTCAGACATCAGACATGAGAGGCTGAGGCCTCTCATGCTGAAGGCCGCGGTATTTATCCATAAAGAGCAGAATTTATTCTGCGCATCCATCCACTCCCTCGATGGAGTGGTCTACTGCGCTTTATTCCTAAATCGCAGAATACCACAGCATTCATGTTGTGGATGAATGTGAGATGTGCGATTTAGGGATAAATACTCCGGCCATTAGGCCGGAGGTATTTATGGGATAAAAGTATATTCTGCTCAGATGGAACCGACAGAAATCATCAGGGTTATTATAGCCTTAACAGCCGTCTCAGCGACCATAGGGTACTTCAGCCTCCCACAGCACTTGGATAGCGGACCTGCCAGCCTATTCAAGGCAAGCGAAGCCGTCAAAACAGCAGAAGTATACTTTACCGACGCAAATGGAATCCAGCCATGCGCACTAACCGCAGGCGGTGACATATGGCGCTGCTCAGGCGAATCCTGGAACTATGTCGCAGCAGTCAACAAGAATATGGGGGGCATCAACCGCGGATGCATATGGTCTCACCCACGCAGCAACCAGACGCTCACAATAAAATTCAGAAATGCGGACTTAAGCGGCGAAATCAAGGGAGTGTACGGCATCTTGGACGACTCAGACACCGAAGGCCCAGCACCAGTGAACTTCATGGTGTACGTTGACAACAAGATGGTCTCAAGCGGCTCAGCGAGATATCCCGGAGCACAAGAATTCAAAGCCGACATACCAGCTGGCAAAAGAGACGTAGAATTCCGGGTATACACAGTAAACGACAAGAGGAGACACTTCTGCTTCAATGCCTGGAGCTAAGGGATGAGGCTATCTCCGAGACCGTGGCGAAAGAACAACCACGCTCCTTAAACGAAACGAGCATTCGCTCCAAACCAGCCAACGCCTTATCACCAGTACCAGACGTCATATGCTTCGGCAGACCTTTGACTTCAGGCAACGTAGTGAACTC
>Ga0315284_10005317_pt1 | contig 18272 bp, 13 predicted proteins | sample YL17G09_16_MG_FD_203696 | JGI IMG/M metagenome (GOLD analysis project Ga0315284, IMG submission 203696) | Sediment microbial communities from Yellowstone Lake, YNP, Wyoming, USA - YL17G09_16 | ecosystem: Environmental > Aquatic > Freshwater > Lake > Sediment | place: USA: Wyoming | collected...
CTCGAAGGAGAGCCTGAAGTCGGAGGTAGCGGACGGAATCCGCAAGATACGACTGGGCGTCCCAAAGGATGACTGGCAATGCACATATTGAGCGTGACGCTACAGGAACCGCCGTATACGGAACCGTACGTACGGTGGTGTGAGAGGACGGCGGGAGTAATCCCGCCTCCTACTCAATTGAGCCGAAAAGTATTTACCGCGAGCCCGATCGCTGCCGGAAGATCTTCGACGGAAGCTACGCCACCGTCGCCCTCAAATACTCCCTATTCAGCCTCGCAATGTGGAGAACCGAGATTTTCTTCGGGCACTCGGCTTCGCAGGCATACGTATTCGAGCAGTTGCCGAATCCTTCCTTGTCCATCTGTGCAGTCATGCGCATCACGCGTTCCCTTCGCTCCGGCTTCCCCTGCGGGAGTAGCGCAAGCTGCGAGACTTTCGCCGACACGAACAGCATTGCTGAGGAGTTGGGGCACGCGGCCACACACGCTCCACAGCCGATGCACGCCGCGGCATCCATCGCTTCTTCTGCGATGTGCCTCGGAATCGGGATGGCATTGCCGTCGGGGACACCACCCGTCTTCGCAGAGATGTATCCGCCCGCCTGCATGATGCGATCGAGAGCCGTGCGATCGACGACGAGGTCTTTGATGATGGGGAAGGCCTTCGCACGCCATGGTTCGATCGTAATCGTCGAGCCATCCTTGAAAATCCTCATCCGAACCTCACACGTGGCCGCACCACGTCCCGGGCCGTGCGCGCGTCCGTTGATCACCAATCCGCAGCTTCCACAGATTCCTTCGCGGCAATCGTGATCGAAGGCAACGGGGTCTTCTCCCTTTCTCACAAGTTCGTTGTTGAGGATGTCCATTGTCTCGAGAATCGAGGCATCCGGCGAAATGTTCTTCACTGGATACCCGACGAATTTGCCCGAGTCAGATGCATTCTGCTGACGCCATATCTTCAGAGTGAAATCCATGCTCGTTCCGTTGGTTAAGAGGTTTGAACTTTCACCTTTGAACTTTGAACTTTGACATTTGAACTCTACTTGTAGCTCCTCTGCGAAGGTTTCACGTATTCGAACGCTAACGGCTCCTTGCGCAGCACTGAAGCTTTCCCCACGCCGGCAAATTCCCATGCCGCGACGTAGCAGAACTGGTTGTCGTTGCGCAACGCTTCGCCTTCTTCCGTCTGACATTCCTCGCGGAAGTGGCCGCCGCAAGATTCCTCGCGGTGCAGCGCGTCGAGCGCCATCAGCTCGGCAAGCTCCAGATAGTCGGCAACGCGACCGGCTTTCTCCAGCTCGTTGTTCAACTCATTGCCCGCGCCGGTCACGGATACGTTCCGCCAGAATTCCTCACGGATCTTCGGGATGGTCTCCAGCGCCTTCTGCAGTCCTGCCTTGTTGCGCCCCATCCCGACGTAGTCCCACATGATCTTCGCCAGCTCTTTGTGGAAGTCGTCTACCACTTTCTTCCCCTTGATCGAGAGTAGTTTCTTAGTCATCTCCTCAATTCCCCTCTCGACCTCCTTGAATGCCGGCGCGTCCGTGCCTACGGCTGGGAACTTCGCGCTGGCCAGGTAATCGCCGATTGTGTACGGAAGGATGAAATACCCATCGGCCAAACCCTGCATCAGCGCGGATGCACCGAGGCGATTCGCACCGTGGTCGGAGAAGTTCGCTTCACCGATTATGTACAATCCGGGAATCGTGGACATGAGATTGTAGTCAACCCACAGGCCGCCCATAGTATAGTGCACTGCCGGGTAGATGCGCATGGGAACGACGTACGGATCTTCCGCCGTGATCTCGTGATACATGTCGAAGAGGTTTCCGTATTTCTCGACGATCTCGGCGCGCCCGAGCCGCTTGAGCGCATCGGCAAAGTCGAGGTAAACCGCCTGGCCAGACGACCCAACGCCGCGGCCCTGGTCGCACATTTCCTTTGCGCGGCGAGATGCAACGTCGCGAGGAACAAGGTTTCCGAACGACGGATAGAGCCGCTCGAGATAGTAGTCGCGCTCGCTTTCGGGAATCTCGTTGGGCGGACGTTTGTCACCTTTGTTCTTCGGAACCCAGATGCGCCCGTCGTTGCGCAAGCTCTCGCTCATGAGTGTCAACTTGGATTGGTAATCGCCGCTCACGGGGATGCACGTCGGGTGGATTTGTGTGAAGCAAGGATTCCCGAACAGCGCGCCGCGCTTATATGCCCGCCAAACTGCCGTCCCGTTGCTGGCCTTGGCATTCGTAGAAAGATAGAACACATTGCCGTATCCGCCCGTCGCCAGCACAACAGCATTTCCGGCATACGATTCAATCGCGCCTGTCTTGAGATTGCGGCACACGATGCCCCGCGCTTGGCCATCGACCACAACGAGGTCGAGCATCTCGCGGCGGTCGAAGAACTTCACTTTGCCTGTATCCATTTGTCGGCACAACGCGGAATACGCGCCGAGCAGCAATTGCTGGCCTGTCTGGCCGCGGGCATAGAACGTTCGGGATACCTGAGCGCCGCCGAACGAGCGGTTGTCGAGATAGCCGGCATAATCGCGAGCAAACGGCACGCCCTGCGCCACGCACTGGTCGATGATACTGTTGCTCACCTGCGCAAGTCGGTACACGTTGGCCTCTCGCGCGCGGTAGTCGCCGCCCTTCACAGTGTCGTAGAACAGCCGCCAGATGCTGTCGCCATCGTTGGGATAGTTCTTCGGCGCGTTGATCCCGCCCTGCGCGGCGATGCTGTGCGCTCGGCGCGCAGACTCGTGGTACGAAAACGCCAGCACATTGTATCCCAGCTCCGCCAGCGACGCAGCGGCGGAAGCGCCAGCCAAACCGGTGCCGACGACAATGATCGTGTACTTCCGCTTGTTAGCCGGGTTCACCAGCTTCATGTTGAACTGGTGCGTATCCCATTTCTTTTCGATTGGACCCGAAGGAATTTTCGATTCAAGTGTCATGGTTGGGGTACCCCCATCGTAGACCGATGTTATCGATAGAACAAAAGGAAATAGATCGGCATCGTCGCAAACCCGATCGGAATAATGAGCCAGAAGATGACCGCAATGGCGTTTAGCAGAAAGTCGAGCTTCTTGTGGCGAAGGCCGAGCGTTTGAAACGCCGACTGAAATCCATGGTGGAGGTGATAGGCCAGCAGGACCAGTGCGACGAGATAGAACAGAACGTAGATTGGATCGGAGAACGCCTCGACGACCAGTTCGTACATCGAAGGTTTGACGTCGACGAATCGACCTACGTATACGAACGTCTTGATGTGCACAACAAGAAAAATGAAGATGATACTGCCGGTAACAAACGTGATGCGCGAGGGAAGCGTCGCGTTGTCCGAAACCTTGTACATCTCATACTTCCCACCGCGTGACCGTTTGTTCCGCAGCCAGAGCACGACGCCGTCGATGATGTGGAACAGGAGGCCGGCGACAAGCAGAATCTCTATCGTGCGGATGATGCCGTTCGTCGACATGAACTCGGAATACTGTTCGAACGCCTTCCCGCCGTCGTCCTTGAAGAGCAGCGTGTTGCCCGATACGTGGATGACCAAGAACGAACAGAGGAAGAGTCCTGTCAGGCTCATGATGATTTTCTTCCCGACGGACGACCGGTAGATGTGAAGTATGCTATTCATTGGCGCTCGAGTATTGTTGAACCGTTACAGCCCATCCGCTATGCGCTCAATGCGAGAATCGGGCTGGGGTCAGGGAACTGAAAAACGTGAGTGAGAACGGAAGAGCTGAACACTACCTATCAATGTCCCCCTTCGGGCTGCTGACTGTGGGACATTCCGATTGGAAGGTATGAAAGAATTCTGGAAAAAGCAATCGACTCAGGTCGGTACTGTCCCAATGTACTGTCCCAATCTGTACTGTCCCAATCTGAAATCCGAACAGTGAACTTCGGCCCCCTCCCACGGAGGTTGACCAAAAAGTCCAACTTGTATTGCTGAGTCGGTAGGACGAAGCATCCCGTTTTTCAATCGAAAAGAGAGATTCCTCTCCGCCTTCCGCCAAACCGCCAAGAAGACGGCGGTCAAGAAAGGTGGCGGACAGCTAGGCGGATCGGAATGACAATCCTTTCTTCTTGGTCAGCCTCGTAGGTGGGGTCGTCCGCGATCTGGCGATGTGGCAAGGAGAACAGCAGGTTGTGCAGACTTAGCCGTTCCTCCGCTCACCAGACAGTTGGCCGCCGTGCAGAGAATTTGACCTCTTCCGGAATCTTCACTAAATTCCCACCTGCATCCGTCGTTTCGGGTTGAATCGTCACCGGCTGTATATGGCTGCCGGCTGGTAGTTTTGTCCGGTCGGAGCCGCTACGTCATACTTCACTCGCATAGGCAGCGAAAGGGACCTCCGATATGGAAGACGCACTGCTGCTGCATCGTCTGCAATTCGCTTTCACTATCTCATACCACTATCTTTTTCCCCAGCTCACGATGGGCCTCGGCTTGCTCATCGTCATCCTCAAGTGGATCGCACTGCGCAAAAAGGACGAGCGCTACAACCGCAGTGCGCGTTTCTGGGCGAAGATCTTTGCCGTGAACTTCGCTGTCGGCGTTGTCACGGGGATTCCGATGGAGTTTCAGTTCGGCACAAACTGGGCACGGTTCTCAACATTCGCCGGCGGAGTTATCGGACAAACCCTTGCGATGGAAGGCGTGTTTGCCTTCTTCCTTGAGTCGAGCTTCCTGGGAGTTTTCCTCTTCGGAGAAAAGAGGCTCGGCGCCAAAGCGCACTTTGCTTCAGCACTGCTTGTGTGGCTCGGATCGTGGCTTTCGGGATTCTTCATCATCGCGACAAATGCCTGGATGCAGCACCCCGTTGCATACACCGTCACAGCGGACGGCTCCGTGCAGCTCAGCAGCTTCTGGGGTCTATTGTTCAATCCCTGGGTCGGCTGGCAGTACGCGCACGACATGATTGGCGCCGTGGTCACCGCAGCGTTCGTGATGAGCGCCGTAGGCGCATACTATCTACTCGCAAACCGAGACGTCGAGTACGGAAAGATATTCGTCAGAATGGGCGTCGTGGTCGGACTGCTGGCGGCGATTCTGGTGGCATTCCCGACCGGTGACGGCCAGGGAAAGAACGTTGCGCTGCACCAGCCGGCGACGCTCGCTGCGATGGAAGGACTGTTTCACACTAAGGAGGGAGCCGAACTCACCCTCATAGGCCAGCCGGATGTGGACAAGATGAGAATGGATAATCCGATCCAGATCCCAAAGATGCTTAGCTTCCTCACCTACTTCAGATGGGATGCCGAGGTGAAGGGACTCGACGCGTTCCCAAGAGAAGATTGGCCAACCAACATACCACTGCTCTATTACAGCTACCACATCATGGTGGGACTTGGTACGATCTTCATCGCGATCCTATTCGCTTCTGCTTTCCTTCTCTGGCCCGGAAGGCTGTTCACCTCACGCCGACTGCTCTGGATTCTAATGCTCGCCTTTCCGTTCCCGTACATCGCCAATACTGCGGGCTGGATGACTGCAGAACTCGGTCGGCAGCCGTGGCTGGTCTACGGGCTGCTGCGCACGGTTGATGGAACATCAGCCAACGTCTCCGCGGGCAACGCGCTCTTTACTTTGATCGGGTTCACCGGATTGTACTTCGTCGTCGGGGTGTTGTTCCTGTTCCTTGTGGTCAAGATAATCAATCACGGACCTGAGCAGCCAGCCCACTAAATGACGACTGTCAACTTTCGGAAGGTATGACGATGGAGATTTTCTGGTTCTGCGTAGTTGGGTTCATGCTCGCGATGTACGTCGTCCTGGACGGCTTCGACCTTGGCGCAGGCATGCTTCACCTTTTTGTCGCCAAGAACGACACCGAACGCCGATCCGTCCTCGCCGCTATCGGACCTGTGTGGGATGGGAACGAAGTGTGGCTTATTGCCGCCGGCGGTACACTCTACTTCGCTTTCCCGCTGCTCTACGCATCGAGTTTCAGCGGTTTCTACCTGCCGCTCATAATCATCCTCTGGCTTCTGATTCTCCGAGGACTTGGCATCGAGCTTCGCCATCATGTGCACAATCCGGTGTGGAAGGCTTTTTGGGATTCTGTATTTGCGTTCGGCAGTACGTTGCTGGCGATTTTCTTCGGTGCCGCACTGGGAAACGTTGTGCGCGGCGTTCCCCTGAAGGCCGATGGATACTTCTTCGAACCGCTGTGGACCACGTTTACCATAGTGCCCCAGGCCGGGGTTCTGGATTGGTTCACGGTGACGATGGGACTCGTTGCCCTGTTCACTCTCATGGCACATGGAGCGAACTACCTCGCAATGAAAACCGAGGGCGATGTACAATCGCGCGCACGCACCATTGCCGGTAGAGCATGGTGGGGGGTACTGTTCACCTCCATCGTTGCACTGATCTCGACTTCAGAGATCCGTCCTGGCGTCTGGAGCAACTTTGCCGACCATTCATGGGGGTTCGTTTTTCCACTCATCGGAGTGTCGGGATTAGTGGGAATGATCTACTACAATCGGACGCGCAAAGACTCACGGGCGTTCGTTTCTTCCACGGCATTCATTGCCGGAATGCTGGCCAGCACGGCGTTCGGGCTTTTCCCAAACGTTCTTCCCGCCTCAACCGACCCGAACTACAGCCTCACCGTGTACAACACAATTGCGCATGAGTACGGTCTCGGAGTAGGTTTGGTTTGGTGGACGATCGGCATTGTGATCGCCTTAGGATATTTCACCTATCTGTTTTACTCCTTCAGAGGGAAGGTCAAGCTGCCGGCCGGAGGGGAAGGATATTGAGGAGAGGCAAACCGATTCGAACGCCTGCATCACGGCAGACTGCCCCAAATGTGCTCAGGAGTGGCATTTCTGGCCCCTCAGGGTGGTTGGCGGTTGATGTTTGCATCTGATTGGAATTATGGTTATCTTGGTGTCGCAATCAACAGTACACCGTTGTTTCCCCATGTGGGAAGGTGTCGTCGTCGAGAGGCTTCGACATCATGCTTTTACGATCATGCTGATGCAGAGCGAGAGCCTCTGAGGGGTGAGCAGAAGCAAGCACCGCCATCCCGACCGAAGAACTTCGGGACAGGTTGGCGGGATCAGAATCGCAGAAATGGTGAAAGTATGAATGCCATTGTCTGCGATTCGTCGTTTAGGAGCAGCACGACAGGAGTACCTCACCTCCCGGAGCATCGGGAGACAATTCAAAGCAGTCCCGCTGTAAGCGGGGCAGGAAAGGATGTGTTCCATGGAACAAGGAACAGTCAAGTGGTTCAACGGGGCCAAGGGTTACGGCTTCATTTCGCGTCAAGGCGGAGAGGACGTGTTCGTCCATTTCAAAGCCATCGCCGGCGACGGGTATAAAAACCTGAACGAGGGCGACCGCGTGCAGTTTGAAGTCGAGCACGGACCGAAAGGGCTCCAAGCCACCAACGTCTCGAAGATCTAACGATCCTTAGACTCAACAGAAACCCCGCTCCGATACCATCGCGAGCGGGGTTTCTGCTTTTCTCGATTGTCTCCATCTCCTGGCGCCTCTCCGACCATTGGCTGCTAATCCCGCAACGGAAACATGTAGCGGGATGCTCATTCCAGAAGTAGTTGGAATGGCACTAGCGCAAGCCGTTTGGAGTTTCCCGAACCCCCTTAGTCCCCCCTTCAGCGAAGGGGGATGTTCCGACTTGTCGGAACAGAGGGTTCATAAACTCGGGGGCATCATCTTCCTTCGACAATCCTTACCGCTTTCTCCGTTCCGTCCCAACATAATTAGGGCAGGATCTTGTTCCACTTGATAAGCAGGACGGACAATCCATGCAGCTAATGTTGGTGACCGATACAGGGGAACCTGCTGTCACAGTCTTACTGTGACAGTCACGCAGCAAGGAACACGGAGTGGTCCGCGGCTGCAATTTCGCAGTTGCAGGTCGGGAGAAAAAGAAAGCCCGACTCCGTCAAGAATCGGGCTTCCATCAACACCTGCGGGAGCTATCTCAGCAGGAGGAGTTTCCGCACCGCGGTGAACTCGCCTACACGCAGCCGCGAGAAGTAAACACCGCTCGAATAGCCCGCCGCGTCCCACGTCACCTCGTAGCTCCCCGGCTGCTTCACCTCATTCACCAGCGTCACGGCTTCGCGGCCCAACAGATCGTACACCTTCAGAATTGTCAATTGTGAATTGGCAATTGAGAATTGAAAATTGGTAACTGGGTTGAATGGATTGGGGTAGTTCTGGAGAAGTGATGCCTGTGTCGGGAGGAGTTCGCGAGTATCGTCAACGCTGACCGGTCCGAGGTTAGCATAAACAATCGTTGCGTCGGTGCCGACCGCGTGAAGCGCGTTGGCTGTAAGATCGAAATCGTAGAGTGTCTTCGCGGACGAAACGATGCGCGTGACGCGCTCCCACGTCGCGCCCCCGTTTGTCGTGCGGAACAACGAGCCAAGCGTTCCGCTGACCCAACCATTCTGCAAGTCCGTGAAATGGATCCTGTAGAGCGTGGCTGTTGTGGCGATCGTTTGCGGGCTCCAACTCGTCCCTCCGTTGGTAGTGATGCGGATTGTGCCGCTTGATCCGCTCACGAAACCGGTGTCTGGGTTGTGCCACCAGCTTGAGTACACAGTTGTTGTCCCGCCGATGCCGATGGAAAACCACTGCGCTCCGCCGTTGGTTGTCTTGAACACTCGCCCCGATCCTCCGGTTGTCACCGCATTCTGGTTGTCTATGAGAAAAATGTTGTAGATCGCCGAAAGACCGTGTCCGCTTGTCTGCTGGACCCAAGTCGCGCCGCCGTTTGTGGTTTTTGCAAGAAATCCCGCGCTGCCGGCAACATATCCCACCTGGCTGTTGAGGAACTGGACGCTGTACCAGATGCTCGACTCCACACCCATGCCGAGGTTGAGTCGTGTGAAACTCGCGCCGCCGTTGGTGGTCTTCCAAGCACCTGTCGGCCCTATGGACGTGATGAAGCCTGTATCTGCATCGATCCAGAAGTTGCTGTACACGCGGTGCTTAGGATTGAATGGAAGGATCGACCACGTGTTTCCGCCATTCGTGGTTTTCATTATGATGCCGAGGCTGTCCGCGACCACAAAGCTTCCCCCAACCGCGTACCCGACGCTCCCGTTGACGAACTGCACCTCACGGAGGTCCTGACGCGCGAGTGCATTGGTGTGTCCTGTCCATGTCGCTCCCCAGTTCGTGCTGCTTGCAATAGCACCTGCAACTCCACCCACGAGCAACGTTGAGGTCGGGTTGTCGCCGAGGAGGCCCGCAATGCCGAGACTGAACACATTCGAGTTGTAGCCAATGTTTGAGGGAGTCCACACCGCTCCGCCGTTCGTCGTCAGGAACACATCGCCGTTACCGCCGATGGCTACTCCCTGGGAGGCATCAATGAACTTGATTTCGTACAAAGTGCCTGTGCCGAGACTTGCCTGCTGCTCGAACGTTGCACCGCCGTCGGTCGTCCTGAAGATTTGATACGAGGAGTTTGTAACCCATCCCGTGTCGGCATTGTAAAAGAAGACACCCCTCGTCGTGCCTGTGCCGGTATAGCTCGTCACATTGTTCCACGTCTGGCCGCAGTCTGTGGTCTTCAGCAACCGGCCCACCGTCGCGGATAGCGTTCCAATGTATGCTGTTGAAGCATTCACGAAATGCACTTTGTAGAGCGTTGTAGACGTGGAGAGGTTGAACGGCGTCCATGTTGTCCCACCGTTTGTCGTCCGCAGTATATTGCTCGATGCTCCGACGACCAAACCGGTGTCCGCATTGAGGAAGTCAAGATACCACAGCGAGGCCGTGGTTCCGGAATTGAGATACTCCCACGTAATCCCTCCATTTGTTGTCTTCATGATCGAACCGTTCGTTGTGCAGAAGTAACCGACATTCTCATTCACGAACGTGGTCTCGTAAATGTCGCTTCCCGATGTCTCCGGCTGGGAGACTGTCCAGGTGACGCCATTATTGGTTGAACGGAGCACTGTTCCTGCGTCTCCGGCCATGATCCATGCGCCAGAGGGAAGGATGACGGCGTCATTGATGTTATTGCCGGTCGGGGTCGGATGCTGCCACTGGAACGTCTGGGCGTGGGCGCTGATTGCAAGGACAATGAACATGACGAGAGTATGGAGTGTCTTCATGGTTGTTTCCTTGGACTGAATGGGGTAAGCGGATCGGCCAGCGAAACCAGGCAGTCGGAACATAGTGATATTCATGTAGAGATGCAATTGGGTCCGCCAGTCGTCGTGGCGTAGCGAGCTGTAGCCGAGATTCCGTTGGATCGTATGCAATAGGACCTGAGAGACGACTTGATCAGAGTACAGTGGAAACACGAAGGCGGGACTCCCTCATAGAGCGTTGGCGGGGGGGATGTCTCCGGGGCAGTATTTCCCCTTCGGGCAGCAGACTTCCATCAACAATACGGCGAAAAAGTCGGTGGACAGGCATCGTCCCTGCAGACATATCAGACAGAGGCGGAGAAGCATCGGACTTCGGCAGATCAAGCCGGCCCTGTGAGGCGAGCCTCCTCATTTGCGCTTCCGTAACCGGCGGCTTTTTCGCCTGCCTTTCGGGGTTGCCTTTCTTGCGTAGCGGAGGAAACGCACATCCACTAGGTCCTGCCCTCTTCCGCTCGCCTCCTTGTTCCGCATTAAGTCCTCCAGCCCGAGGTAGTAGGCAGGAACGCTCCCGAAGCGCGCTTTCACTCTATTTTTCCAAACGGCCTGAAAATTCGGACAGCCAGGCAACTGTGAAAGCAAATCTATCCGCAGCGGTGCAATTCCAAGTTGGATGATCCAGCGAGGATTCGTGAGGTCCGTGACCGCGTAGCCCAGGTCGGTTCCCCCGAAGAACTCTCGGAGCGCGGCCAACACTCGGCGCGCGTTTGCTGGAGTCGGTTCCAGCAGGATATCAAGATCTTTTGTGGCGCGGGGTCGAGCGTGAAAGGCCACTGCGTGAGCGCCGACGATGAGGTACCGTACCCCATGGTCGTTCAATACGGCGATGAACTCTTCGTAGTCTCGCGATGCCATTGCGTCCTCGTGTCTTAAGACAACTTTCGAGCGCGGTCGCCACTGCCTCGACACGTTCTTCGGGCGTCAAGCCATCGTACCAAAATAGGAAGTCCTCCCGCTCTGCGTCTCTCCAGCGAAGTTTCGAGACATTCCAAACCTTCCCGCGACGATCCGTCATTGTTCTCTGTTTAGCCATTGGGCAGCTCGTATTGTAGCTTGGGTCTGCCGACCCTCCCTCAATAATATAGTCATTGTCGAGCAAACAGAAAAGCTCCATATGCAATCAAAATGAAGAAAGCCTCGCCTGAATTTCAAACGAGGTTTTGGAAATAGCTCTCCCGCCAAGACGCAGCTGGATCCGCAATTCAACGATGAACTTGGCAGAAGGCGCCAAGTTCGGTCAACCCGCTACTCTTTCTGGCGGGTTGAATTGGGACTGGAAACTACCCGCTGGCCACGACCACTTTGATGCAGTACCCCGGCTCCGTGCAGCGGACTTCCGTTAGACAGACGGTCGACGACTCGACTCGTCGAGCGGACATGTCGGCGGACGGGCATCGGTCCTGCGGGGCTTAGCTTCTCTGTTCGGAATGTCCCATTGCACGCATCGAATCGTTGTTGCGGCGACCGGCGCACGTTTCAGCTTCACCGTCATCGCTCACGCCCTATTCCTTCGGGCCGTTCAACGTAGACTTCAGAAAGATGGAGGTGACGCGCGGGAATTTCAACTGCTTCGCTACTTCATCGAGCACCGAGGGACAGCTCTTTCACGCGAAGCAATCCTCAACAACGTTTGGGGATACGACGCAATGCCCTCGACTCGCACCATTGATACCCACGTGACATGGCTGCGACAGAAGCTGGAAGAGAATCCCAAGTTCCCCAAATATATCCTGACCGTTCACGGGCTGGGCTACAAGTTCGTGGGGAGGACCGCGTCTTTGGAGAATAGGGAGCAAAGCAGAGGGAGGAGGAAGCGAAATGCGCTGGGAACACACCGAGTGTATGTCACCGCCGCGAGTGCCTGGGAGATTGAGTTGGTGTTGAGTCGGGAACGGGACGAGCGAGTCCCAGAAAATCTGTAGTGTTCCTAAGTGGTTGCGGGAGGGACCAGCGAGTACGTGGATCAGGCGATCAACTAAGCTCAACGGGGATTTCCGAGCGCTGAAACCGTTTCCGCTAGGCTGGGACCAGCGGCACACGGCAAAGCTGGATATTGATGTGAGGACTTTATGGGACGTGCAAGCGAATCTCATCGTTCCGTACAATTCCCCGCGACCCTATTCGTACTATCCCACACGCGACGGCTTTGGTCCGGCTGACACTAGCTACGTATTCGTTCCCAACGCCCGGATGTCCGACGTCCTCTTTGTCAACTTGACGGTATGCAGACGGTTCCTGCCGAGCCAATCATCGGGCGTGGCGCTCACCGTTTCCGCCGATTGACGAAACCTTCTCAACCGACAGAACGTGCTGAGGGTCGATTCGAACGGCAGAATTGGGGGTGAGCTTTCGGAACCGAGCGCGTACTATGAATCGCCGCGAGTGAGGGTGGCACGAAGTTGGAGTTCTGAGCGCATGCGCTTGCCAAGTGCGTCGATGGGAACATGACCGCGTCGATACGCCAGCGCACAGAATGAGGTAGAGTACGGAGTCGAGGTCGAAACCCCCTCACTTTCTTTGAGCTTGACTGCCAACTCGGCGAACAGCGGGCTGCCCAGTCGAGCGATCCCTTCGATACCGCGTAGTCTCCGAATACTCGTCCGTGATACAGTCTGTGCCGATGCAGGCGGACGCGGCTTCGGACTCTGAGATCGGGAGCCTACATCCCATTCTGCCGCCCAATTAACATCTTCAAATTCTCAATGTCTCTCCACACCGTCGTCAGTTTGGAGGTGTCTCTTTCCATTCTCGTGTAGGCTTGCATGTACTCGAGCGCTTCGGTGTAGCGGCCCATGATGTAGAACGTAAGGCCCTTATTCAGATACGCTGGTGGAAAGCGTGGATTGATCTCGATGGCCCTCGTGAACGCCTCGAGCGCAGCCTCCCATCTCTGCATCTTCACGTAGGCGGTTCCGATGTTGAACACCGAGATGGCCTGCTTGGGATTAAGTTGATGTCCCATCTGGTACTCTGCCAGGGCGGCGCGGGGATCCCCTGCGGCCAAACGTACATTCCCGATATTGTTATGGATGTGGTAGCTGTCTCTGTACTGCTGTGCCTGTTTGAATGCTCGGTAGGCGTCGCCGTATCGCTTCGCATCAAAATACATTAATCCGACATATTCGTACTCCGTCGAAAACTCATCGATGACTTCGTAGTTGAAAACTGTCACGGTGAGCACCGCGATGAGGAGGATTCCTGCCGCGGTTGTCAGACTTCTCTGACTCTTCTTTTTCCAGAACTCCACAACAGATACGAACGCAAATCCCGCAAACACGATGAGAAATGGCATAGCCGAGAGTCGGTATCGGTCAGTTACAAAAAAGACGACGACGCTCATGAATTCGGCGACAGCGAACCCGTAGAGAAGCGCGAGTTCCCTCCAACGTCTCAAGCCGAGCGCCAATCCAAGTATCGCAAGGGGCCCCACAATGAGAAAGGTCGGGAAATAGGCTAGGAGTGGGATCGACGTTTCCTTGATGAACTGGTAGTTGTATCCCAACTGACTTATCTCTTTGTAGTGGAAAAACAGCAGAGCTTTTTTGCCGACCAACTCTAGGAAATCAAATGGCTGGGTGCGGACAAATTCCACTGCTCTCTTCATCCAAAACTGCGAAACCTCTGACGGCCGTAGGGGCTTGCCCAGAATCGTCTCTGCATATACGCGGCCGTCGGGATCGTTCGCCAGATCAAGTTGATCGACGTTGTAGTATACGCCCACCGCCTTCGGGTTGTTGCCCAAATAGAAATTCAGTCCGCCATTGGAAGTTATGAAAACAAATTCTCCGGAGACGGCATAATTGCGTACCGTGACGGGAAGAACGACGAAGACTACACCCAACAGGAGCACCGCGAGGTTTTTGAGTTCTTTCCGCCAGGTCCACTTCGGCAGCAGCAAAATCCAGAGAAAAACAACCGGTACGATAAGGAAATCAGTAGCTCGACCTAGTATTGCCAGACCAAGCGTCACTCCAGCACCGAGCCACCAACTCCGTCGGTTCCTCCGATGTGCTTCGATGAGCAGCACAAGTGTTGCCACAAGCAAAACAACCTTGAGAGTCTCCACGAGGACAAGGTTGTTGCACAAAAGAAAGGGCCCGTAGAGTGCAGCGATGAGTCCGGCGAAGAACCCGGCCCTGCGCGTGAAGAAGTGTTCTCCGATGAAGTATATTCCAACTGCCGTTGCAACTCCGAGGAGCGATTGTGTAAGACGGACCACGAAGAGTTCGAGGCCAAATGTCTTGTACAGCACGGCGAGGAAATAAGGATAGAGCGGCGTCATGAAGAACGGTTCCTGGCCGATCCAGTCGCCGCTGGTCACTATGCGCCGCGCCCACTGATTGTAGGTCGCGGAGTCCGACCAAATGCTGATCCAGTAGAAGGTGTTGTAGAACAGATACATGAACAGCACACGGGCCAGCAACGCCACCGCGATCACTGTGAAGACAACTGCTGTCCTGTTATCGAAGAATGACGGTGCTGCCTGCTTTTTCATGCGAACAAATTTACGGGAAACACGTCAACAAATCAAACGGCAGTTCTGATCCCTTCCATCTGGCTCGAGACGCCGCCATACCAGAGCTAGCGGCAGTTCGCGGAAGTGCCACCCGGCAAACCGAAATGAGGCTAGCGTTGTCAGTGTGACTTTGGTAGTGCGTCTTGACGTTGAAAGGCGCGGATAGAGTCGTTTCAGAGTCGAGTGACCTTCACATCTTGAGAGGAGTCCATTATCGGACCAAGGCCATCTTCTTCACCTGCACGGTTGCCTGCCCCGGCACAGTCGTGCTTGTGGCTTCCAAGCGGTAGAAATAAATCCCGCTTGCCATCCGAATCCCACGATTGTCGGTTTCATCCCACTGCACCGACCAGTAGCGCTCGGATTGCACCTCGTCGATGAGTGTTCGTACGAGTTGTCCGAGGACGTTGTAGATCCGTAGCGTTGCGTGACTCTCGAACAGTAGCTCATACTCGATCATCGTGTTGGGGTTAAACGGATTGGGGTAGTTCTGCTGTAGCGCGTACGTTGGAGGGATAATCTGGTTTATGCTCGGACGGAACGTCCACATGTGATCTGCCGCAATTCCTTTTCTGCCAATGATAGTTAGCTCTTCGGTCCCTAGGAAATACGTAGACATACTCGACCTTCGCGGAGTACCCCACCACATAATAGGTAGGGTGGTGGCGGCGACGTCAACATGCAGTGCCGGATCCGGTGTCGGACCATAGGGGAGATCGAAGATGAAGAAAAACTCGTGTGCACCCGACGTATCGGTATTCGACGGCGAGGTCACGTCCGGAGGTCAGTATCGTCCATCGACCATTCCCTGTGTCACATTATTTTCGAGGAAGCCGACGGCCAGTCGGTGCGGGGGACTCGTTGTCGTATCGTAAGCAGCGAATGGAACCGAGCGCTGAAAATCTTGGTAGAGGACTCAATCCCACCTCTTCAGCGACGAGATTAGATCGAGTTGAAGCATCGCAAAAACGAGGAAAATGAGAGAAAAAGCGAGAAGGAGCACCTGGGCGTAGAATAGGATTCTCTTTCTCTTTTTGCTGATGCGCATCTTGCGGAACTGCTCAAGCTCCGCGAATGTCATCAGGCCGCCGGTGCCAACAACAAGCAGTAGCAGATTTCTTGCCGTTGTCAGGATACCTCCGGTTCCGTTCATCATACTCATCGCGCACAAGAGGAGGATCATAACGAGCGCAGTATGAGTTGCATGGCGCTCGACTCTATCGAAGCTAATCTTCTGCATTGTTGTCCTCCTTCTCTAACCGATTGTCTGTGGCAAAAGGCGATTAAGTCTTCTGTTGTTTCTTCTTTGCAGCGGGGAACAGAATGTTGTTGAGTATCAGTCGGTAGCCGGGCGAATTCTTGTGCAACCGCAGATCCGTCGGCGGATCGCCGACTGCATGCTGGTAGTCTTCCGGGTCGTGGCCGCCGTACCAGGTGAATGTGCCGCGCCCGTAGTTGCCGTGGATGTAGCGCACTTCTTCGGTCCCTTCCTTCTGCGCGAGGATGACGACGGTCTTCTTGATCAGACTCTTCTTGAAATTTGTCGTTTGGCCGAGGAAACCGCGGATGATATTGGCATGATCCTGTGTCAGCATGGTCGGAACGGGATCGTACTTCGCGGAGAACTCGAATAGTGTGAAATAGTCCGATTCGGGATTCATCATTCCCAACATGTCGCTGGGCGGGATGTCGATGTCGGAATACTCGTACCGCAGCGGATTTCTCTCGATCGTGAAGTTTTCGAACGCAAGCGTCTTGCTGAAGTCGAGTTTCTTCTGAGCGTCTGCGTCCGGCGGATCGCCGTCGTACATTACATCACAGATATCTGTGTTCTCCGCCGCAAGCGCGATGTCGTATGAATCGGTTGCAGAGCACATCGCAAACAGAAAACCGCCGCCTGCCACGTATTCCTTGATGCTTCGGGCGACGGCCTTCTTCATCTCAGACACTTTCTTGAAGCCAAGCTTCTTTGCCTCTTTTTCGTACGTCATCTGTTGCTGGATGTACCACGGCGCGGTGCTGAACGATGCATAGAACTTGCCGTATTGACCGGTGAAGTCCTCATGGTGCAGATGCAGCCAATCGTACTGGAAGAGCTTGCCTGCAAGAACTTCGTCGTCCCAGACTTTGTCGTATGGGATTTCGGCGTACTCCATCGCAAGCACGACGGCATCGTCCCAAGGGCGAAACGTCGGCGGGGCGTACACTGCAATTTTCGGAGGCTTGTCGAGCCGGACGACGTCCATGTTGTTGTCATCTTTTTGCACCTCGGCATAAATCAACGATGCCTGGCTTCCACCGATCTGCTCAAACGAAACTCCTCGAATCCGGCACTCCGATGCGGCGGTCTCGACAGCATCCAGCATGAACGATCCTCCTCGATAGTTTAGAAGCCAGTCGACCTCGATACCTTTCGTTAATGCCCAGTATGCAATCCCGTACGCCTTGAGATGATCCGTTTGCGCTAGATCCATCGGTATCAGCAGCTTCCCCTGCGAGAAGCCCAACACCGGACTAAGGAGCGCCATCCAAATGCAAATTCGAATTTCGAATTTCGAATTTCGAAATTTCACAATTTGTCTCCTCTCAGCTCGCGTATTCGTCTGCGGGCCTCATTCGTGTAGATCGAGTTTGGATACTTCTCAAGAAGCGTTTGGTAGGCGGCAATGGCTCTAGCGCTGTCCTTCAGTCCGCCTTGACACACGAGACCGATCCTCAATTGTGCTTTGTCGAGCAGAATACTCTGCGAATGCTCCGTCGCAACCCGCTGATAGATTTCGATGGCTTCTTTGTGGCGCTTCATGGAAGCCAACGCGTCGCCGAGCAGCAAAAGAGTCTCGTCGAGGATGGTTAAGCTTGGATACTTCGTGAGCATGTCCTGGAGAACTCCGACTGCTTCCGACAACTTCCGCTGACGAACAAGGAAGCTCGCCTTGGCGAAATCTGTCAGTGCAGCGGGCGATCGCTTCAAATTGTCCTGAATGAAGACGCTGAGTGTCAGTGCGTCGTTTGCGATGTCGGCCGATGGGTTCTTGATCAACTCGGTCAGACGCTTGGCCGCGTCCTCGTGTTTGCCCTGGAAATACTCGATCTCCGCCAGTCGAAACTGGGCTAACTCTCTGAGCGGCGGCTGGGCTGCTCCATTTCTCTGGACTGCAGCGAATTGGCCAGTTGCTCCCTCAAGGTCTCCCTTTGCCAGCAGTACATCGCCCAGGCGAAGCGTTGCTTCGGGCACCAGCATCGGGAAACTCGCGTACTCACGCTGCACAGTCCGGAGAGTTGCCGCGGCACCGTCGAGATCGAAGAAGCGGTCTGCTTGTATGGAGGCAATTCGCAGCAGCGCCCTGATCGCCACTTCGCTCTTGGGGTAGTTTTGAACGACCTTGTTGAACGCCTCGATCGCTGTTGCGTATCTGGTTCGCGTCTCGGCTATTGAAGGTTCGGCGGTGGGGAGCATGAACGGCGCTGCCTCTTGTTCCAGCCGCACGGTATCTTCGGCGGCCAGCATCTCTTCGAGCGTCCGGGCGTAGCCGAATTGAGCCAACGGCAGGCGGTCGAATCTTGGATATGACGATATCACAGCTTTGAATGCCTTCGATGCTG